>ERZ841120.199-NODE-199-length-52485-cov-9.119187_pt1 | contig 52485 bp, 43 predicted proteins | sample MGYA00519572_ERZ841120 | MGnify/ENA primary metagenome ERZ841120 (study PRJEB31850, sample SAMEA3708890) | human gut metagenome | biome: human gut; feature: human-associated habitat; material: faeces | place: China | collected 2014 ...
AACTTTTCACTTGTTCAGGTCCTGCGCCCCAAAGCGCTTGCATATAATACACCCCTTCCCCACTTTTGTCAACCCCCTTTTTCATGTTTTTTCATTTTTTCTTAATATTTCCCTTCGCCGCCCCGGATGCCCTCCGAAATGCAGCTCAGAGCGTCCGCCGCATCCATCTCCGTTTCCGGATTCCCCGCCAGGTCTCCCAGCGTCACCATCCCTTGCAGTTTCCCCTGCTCTACAACAGGCAAGCGGCGGATCTGTAACCGTCCCATCAGGGCCGCAGCGGCGCTGGTATCCATGTCCCCCTCCGCCGTGACGGCGTTCCGGGACATGATCTCCCGGACCAGGGTCCGGCCAGGGTCCCGTCCGGCGGCCAGGCACCGGGTCACGATGTCCCGGTCCGTTAATAGGCCCACCGGCTTCCCGTCGGCGGAACATACCGGCAGCGCTCCCAGATCATATTGGGCCAGTGTTCGGGCCGCCACCGTCACCGGCTCCCCCGCCCCCACCCGGATGGCCGGGGCGGACATGATGTCCCTGAGCTTCATAAGCATCCCTCCAACGTGGATTCTCCCCGGCTCCCCTGCGGTTTATACATATAAAATATGCTTTCTTGCTTCTCTTTTTGTCTGCGTTAGCCAGGTGCGCAGATTTTCTTCCGAAAAGGCCGTCTTTTTCTGAAAAAACTGTTGCATTCAGACTCAAACTGTGTTATATTTCAGTGTCGAGATCAATTTGTGCCGAAAAGAGGAAAACGTTTATGGCTTCTCAGGAAAAAATCCGTAATATTGCCATCATTGCCCATGTTGACCATGGCAAGACCACACTGGTGGATGAAATGCTCAAGCAGGGCGGCATCTACCGGGAGAATCAGGCCACGGTGGACCGGGTCATGGACTCCGGCGATCTGGAGCGGGAGCGTGGCATCACGATTCTCGCCAAGAATACCGCCGTTCACTATAAAGGATATAAAATCAACATCGTGGATACCCCGGGCCACGCCGACTTTGGCGGCGAGGTGGAACGTATCCTGAAAATGGTCAACGGCGTCATTCTGCTGGTGGACGCCGCCGAGGGTCCCATGCCCCAGACCCGCTTCGTGCTGCAGAAGGCCCTGGAGCTGGGCCACAAGGTCATCGTGGCTGTCAACAAAGTGGACAAGCCCGACGCACGGGTCCATGAGGTCATGGATGAAGTTCTGGAGCTGCTGCTGGACCTGAACGCTACCGACGAGCAGTTCAACTCCCCCACCGTGTTCTGCTCCGGCCGTCAGGGCACCGCTTCCTACGGCCCCGACGAAGCAGGCACCGACCTGACCCCGCTGTTCGAAACCATCATCCACTATATCCCCGCCCCCACCGGCGACGAAAACGCTCCCCTGCAGCTGCTGGTCAGCTCTATTGACTACAATGAATATGTGGGCCGTATTGCCATCGGCCGTGTGGAGCAGGGTACCATTAAAGTGAATCAGGACGTGGTCATCTGCGACTACCACGACCCCAGCCTCCGTCAGAAGGGCAAGGTCGTAGCCCTGTACACCTTCGACGGTCTGGCCAAGGTCCCGGTCCAGTCCGCCAGCGCCGGTGAGATCGTGGCTCTGTCCGGTATTTCCGACATCACCATCGGCCGGACCCTCTGCGCTCCCGATGCGGTGGAGGCCCTGCCCTTCGTGAAAATCAGCGACCCCACCATTGAAATGACCTTTGCCGTGAACAACTCCCCCTTCGCCGGAAAAGAGGGCAAATTCGTCACCTCCCGGAACCTGCGGGACCGGCTGGAAAAGGAACTGCTGAAGGATGTGTCCCTCCATGTGAAGGAGCAGGGCACCGATGCCTTCAACGTGGCCGGCCGTGGCGAAATGCACCTGTCCATTCTCATGGAAACCATGCGCCGGGAAGGCTTTGAGTTCTCCGTATCCACCCCCCGTGTGCTGACCAAGGTCATTGACGGCACTGTCTGCGAGCCCATCGAGCGGATGGTGGCCGACGTGCCGGAGGACTGCATGGGTGCGGTCATTGAAAAGATGGGCCGCCGGAAGGGCGACCTGCTGGGCATGACCCCCATGGGCAGCCGCTACCGTCTGGAGTTCCTGGTCCCCTCCCGTGGCCTGTTCGGCTACCGGAGCGAGTTCCTGACCGATACCCGTGGCGAGGGCATCATGTCCTCCGTGCTGGATTCCTACGCCCCCATGAAGGGCGAGATCGAGCGGCGGCTTACCGGCTCCCTGATCGCTTTCGAGTCCGGCGAGGCCTGCTCCTACGGCCTCTTTAACGCCCAGGAGCGTGGCACCCTGTTCATCGGACCCGGCACGCCGGTGTATGCCGGTATGGTCGTGGGCATTTGCAGCCGGAATGAGGATATGACCGTCAACGTCTGCAAGAAGAAGCAGCTGACCAATATGCGTGCCGCCGGTTCCGACGAGGCCCTGCGGCTGACCACCCCGAAGAATATGTCTCTGGAGCAGTGTCTGGAATTCCTGGCCGACGACGAACTGCTGGAATGCACCCCCAAGAGCCTGCGTATCCGCAAGCGTGAACTGGATCACGCCGCCCGGATGCGTCAGGTCATGAAGAAGCGCTCTCAGGAGTAATGAAAAAACTCCTGACCATTCAAAGTCTTTCCGCCCTGGGCCGCAGCGGCCTGGCGGTCATGGGACCGGTCATTTCGGCCCTGGGCTGCCAGTGCTGCCCCCTGCCCACGGTGGCCCTGTCCACCCACACGGGCTTCCCGAATCCGGAGCGGGTGTCGTTTTCCGACGCCATTCCTCGGTATTGGAACCATTATGCCCGGCTGGGGGTGGAATTTGAAGGCATCCTGACGGGCTACTTCGCCGCCCCGGAGCAAATCGCCCAGGCCGAAGCCCTGACCGCCACGGAGCTTTTCATGGTGGACCCCATTCTGGGGGACCATGGAAAATTCTACACCGGCATGGGTCCGGCCCAGGCCGCCGGTCTGCGCCGCCTGTGCGCCAAAGCAGACCTGGTCCTGCCTAATCTTACCGAGGCCGCCATTCTCACGGGCCGGGAATACACTGCCGATCATCCGGAATCCCGGCTGAAAGCCCTGACGGAGGCCCTGCTGGAATTGGGGGCGAAAAAAGTCGTCCTGACGGGCATCCCCTGGTCGGAAACGGAGATCGGGTCCTTCGGCTTCGATGGGAAAACGTATTTTTCCTGCCGCCACCCCCGGAAGCCCTTGTCCATGCCCGGCACCGGCGACCTGTTCTCTGCCGTCACCGCCGCCTCGCTCCTGCGGGGCGAGAATCTGGCGGACAGCGCCGCTCTGGCGGGAGATTTCGTGTGCGCCTGCCTGGCCCCCGTCAAAGAAAGCAGCCCCTTCGGGGCGGAATTTGAAAATTCTCTGCCCTTTCTCACGAAAAGCGGCCCCTTCCGGGGAAATTAACTGTTGACCCGGTGGGCCTTTTCGGTTATAATAGTACGGCTAGGCCCAGGACCCACGGTCCGAAGCCGTTCAGAAGCATTGCTGCGGCCTGAAAAATGGCTGTCGAGCATAAGAAATTTACAGGAGGTGTTCTGCCAATGAAGCGTACCTACCAGCCCAGCAAGCGTCACAGATCCAAGGTCCACGGTTTCCGGAAGAGAATGGCTACTTCCAACGGCCGCAAGGTGCTTGCCCGCCGCCGTGCCAAGGGTCGTAAGGCTCTGTCTGCTTGATGCAAAGCAGTGCCGTGAGCGGACTTTGGGCCGTTCATTGCAAAACGGGAGTTCATGCGGGGTGAGCGATTCGCCCCGCTCCCTTTTTATCGGGACTTCCCAGGAGGAAATACCATGGAATTTTCCACATCTCTGAAACTGAATCACATTTTTCGCCGCCTTTACGCCACCTCCGGCCACGCCAACACCTATCTGGTGCTTTATGCCCGGCGGAACCGATCGAAGGAAAACCGGGTGGGCCTGACCTGCGGGAAAAAGCTGGGTCACGCCGTGGTACGCAACCGCACCCGCCGTCGCCTGCGGGAAATCTACCGGCTCAACGAGCATCGCTTTGCCCGGGGCTACGATATCGTGGTGGTGGCCCGTTCCGCCGCCGTGGATGCGGATTTTGCCGTGCTGGAGCGCGCCTACCTGAATCTGGCGAAAAAGGCCGGTATTTTATCGGAGGCCGACCGTTGAAAAGGCTCTTTCTGCTGCTGATCCGGTTCTATCAGAAATGCATTTCCCCCTACACGCCGCCGAGCTGCCGGTTCACTCCTACCTGCTCGGCATACTCCTACACCGCCATTCAAAAATACGGGGCTCTCAAGGGCGGGTATCTGGCTCTGCGGCGACTGCTGCGGTGCAACCCGTTCTATAAGGGAGACTATTTCGACCCCGTGCCCTAAGGAGGATGAGCAATGCTTGCATTCAACCTGTCCGACATCATCACCGTGCCCTTCGGCTACCTGATGAGCTGGCTCTATGACCTGACCAGCAACTACGGCGTGGCGCTGATCCTGTTCGCCGTCATCGTGAAGCTGGTCCTGTTCCCCATCAGCGCAAAATCCAAGAAAAGTACCATGAAAATGTCCCGCCTGACTCCCCGTGTACAGGAGCTTCAGGCGAAATACGCCAATGACCCCCAGAAGCAGAACGAGGCCATTCAGGCCCTCTATAAAGAGGAAAACGCCAGCATGGCCGGCGGCTGCCTGTGGAGCCTGATCCCGCTTTTGATTCTGCTCCCCCTGTATGCGGTCATCCGGCAGCCCATCACCTATATGCTCCATGCCAGCGCCGACGTGACCAACCAGATCATGGACACCATGAAGGCTGCCGCCCCGGAGCTGTTCACCGGCAACACCTATTACCACCAGATCATCGCTGCACAGCACATCCCGGACTACGCCCAGGCGCTGCGGGATGCCATCCCCGGCATCAGCGAGACCATCCTGGCGGGAATCAACTTCAATTTCCTGGGCATCGACCTGGGAACGATTCCGCAGTTCAACATCTTCGGCTGGGGTGTGTATGACTGGGCCCACATCGGCCTGTTCCTCTGCCCCCTGCTCTCCGCCGGTTCTCAGGTGCTGAGCATGGTCATCATGACCAAGATGAACAACTCCGTGGTCACGGATAAGGACGGCCTCCAGGACGAGGAGACCGCCAAGAACTCCCAGATGAACCAGACCAACAAGACCATGATGATCGTGGGACCCCTGATGTCCCTGTGGATCGGCTTCACCATCCCCGCCGGTCTGAGCATTTACTGGTTCGTTCAGGGCCTGGTATCCATCGTGCAGGACGTGTACCTGACCAACCGCTACCGGAAAATTTACGACGCCGAGGACGCCGTCCGGCTCCAGAAGAAGCTGGAGCGGGAGAAGGAAGAAGCCGAGAAGGAGCGCCAGCGTGCCGAGCGCCGTGCCGCCAACCCCGACGGCATCACTGAGAACACCAGCAAGAAGAAGCTGGCCCAGAAGCAGCAGAAGGAGGCCGACGCCGCCAAGGCTGCCGCGGCAAAGGAATACGCCGCCAAGAAGGGGCTACCCACCGAGCCGGAGGCCGAGGAGAAGCTGCCCCTGTCCGGCGTGAAGGATCGTCCCAACTGCAAGGGCCGGGCATTCGAACCCGACCGCTACCGCAATACGGAGGAATAAGCTATGGAAAAGACCATCGTGACTACCGGAAAAACCATCGAGCTGGCCGTGGAAGAAGCCCTGACCCGGCTGGGTCTGGATCGGGACAGCGTTTCCGTTACCGTGCTGGCTCAGGCCAAGTCCGGCTTCCTGGGCTTCGGCGCACAGCCCGCCAAGGTGCAGGTGACCTATGAGGTCCCCGATGAGGCCCCGGCCCCCAAGGCCGCTCCTTCTGCCCTGTCCGCCGCCTCCCGGAGCAGCAAGTCCCCCGCGGAAGCTCTGCGCAAGGGCGTTTCCCAGCCTCCCAAGGCCGAGAAAGCCCCGGAGGCACCCAAGGCCGAGGCAGCCAAGCCCGCTCCCAAGGCTCCCGAAGCCCCCAAGCCCGCCGCCGAGAAAAGATGCGATGCTCCTAAGGCTCCCAGAGCCCCCAGAGAGCCGCGGGAACCGAAGGCCCCCCAGGCACCCAAGGTGCCCAAGACCTATGCGCCTGCGGCCCCCGGCAGCGTGGAGGAGACCATTGAGCAGTTCCTGACAGGCCTTTTGAAGCACATGGATTCCGAAGCCGTGCCGCATGCCTGGAAGGATGAGGAAGGCGCTTATCAGGTGGACCTGGTGGGCGACGATCTGGGCTACCTGATTGGCCGCCGGGGCGACACCCTGGATGCCATCCAGCATCTGTGCAACTACGCCGTGAACCGTGGCGTGGAGGGCCATGTGCGGGTCCATGTGGATGCCGAGGAGTACCGGGTCAAGCGGGAGGAATCTCTCCGCCGCTACGCCCGGAAGAAGGCTCAGCAGGTGCTGAAGGCCCGCCGCCGCACCACGCTGGAGCCCATGAACGCCTACGAGCGCCACGTGATCCACGCTACCCTGCAGGACATGGAGAACATCACTACCCATTCCACCGGCACCGAACCCAACCGCCGTGTGGTCATCGAGTACGTCCGCTGAAATATCCATAAAAGCACGGAGCCGTCCCACCGACGGCTCCGTTTTTTTGCGTTTTCCGCAAATCCCCCGGCGTGGCAATGGCTCCCCTGTGCAGGGGGAGCCATACGCCCCGCCGGTTCTGCGTATGGAATCCCAGCGGGCGGGGCATGCCGCCGCCCCTACACGCAAAAACGATCCTGCGTCCCGCCCCTACACCCGCTCTTCTCTCTTCTCTTTTCTCTTATTAACATAATGCCGCTCCCCGAACTTTCGTCCGGGGAGCGGTCTTGTCTTTACTTCGTTCCGAAAATGCGGTCGCCTGCGTCGCCCAGGCCGGGGATGATGTAGGCGTTCTCGTTGAGCTTCTCATCCACAGCAGCCAGGTACATCTCCACATCCGGGTGGGCCTTCTGCACGGCCGCCACGCCCTCCGGGCAGCCGATAATGTTCATCATGATGATGTTCTTGCAGCCATGCTTCTTCAGGAAGTCAATGGCCGCCACGGCGCTGCCGCCGGTGGCCAGCATGGGGTCCACCACGAACACCTGCCGGTTGGCGATGTCGTCGGGCAGCTTGCAGTAATATTCCACGGGCTTATGGGTCTCCGGGTCCCGATAGAGACCGATGTGGCCAATCTTGGCAGAGGGAATCAGATCGACCATGGAATCCACCATGCCCAGTCCGGCACGGAGCACCGGCACGATGGCCAGCTTCTTACCGGCCAGCTTCTTGCAGTGGGCCGTCGCCACGGGAGTCTCTACATCCACATCGATCAGGGGCAGATTGCGGGTGGCCTCGTAGCACATCAGTCCGGCGATCTCGCTGACGAGCTCCCGGAACTCCTTCACGCCGGTATCCTTACTGCGGAGGATGGACAGCTTGTGCTGGATCAGGGGGTGGTCTAAAACATGAACAGTACCCATAACTTCTCTCCTTAATGTTTTTGCAGTCGCTCCCGTTCGGCCTGGGAAAGCCGCAGGTAGTTGGGCGTCAGCGTGATGCCGTTTCCGGGATCTCCCCGGTCAATCATCTCCAGTGCGGCCAGAGCCACACCGTCGGCACGCTGGTGCATCCGATGCTCCGGCGGCAGAACCAGAGCGGGAACGCTTTCTAACAGCGTATTATAGCACAAAATACTCCCGTCGCCAACCAGAAAAATCGGTTCTGAGCATTTTTGTAGAACTTCCCTTAAATCCTCGAGAGAAATGGCAGAATCCTCCATCACTCTTGTGTATTTTCCACAATCCGCATGGAACAGCCCCGCATAGACCTGGGCCCGGCGGGCATCCATGACCCCCAGCACATAGCCCTGATACACCCCCAGGGACCGGGCCATGGCCTCCAGGGTAGACACCCCGTAGCAGGGTAGGTCCGCCCCCCAAGCGAAGCCCTTGGCGGCGCTGACGCCGATGCGGACCCCCGTGAAGCTGCCGGGACCGGCGGCCACAGCCAGGGCGGTCACGTCGGCGGCGGTCTTTCCGCATTGCTTCAGAAGGTCCTCCGCCATGACCATCAGCGTCTGGCTGTGGGTCAGGCCCGTATTCTGATAGCTTTCCCCCAGCAGCCGCTCCCCGTCGTGGAGCGCCGCCGAACAGGCCTTTGCGCTGGTCTCAAAGCACAGGAGCAGCATGGCCGTCCCCTCCTTCTATGGTGATCTTCCGGCTGTCGTCGCCGGTTTTCTCTATTGTTATCCAAATGGCCCCGTCCAGGGCGTCCGCCACGTTTTCGCTCCACTCCACGGCGCACACGCCGCCCCGCTCCAGATAGTCCTCCCAGCCGATATCAAAGAGGTCCTCGGAGGATCGGAGCCGGTACATATCAAAGTGGAACAGGGGCAGCCGCCCGGAGGTATATTCGTTGACGATGGTGTAGGTGGGGCTTGTGACCCGTTCCGTGCAGCCCAGGCCCCGGCCCAGCCCACGGGTAAAGGCGGTCTTGCCTGCCCCCAGGTCCCCCCGGAAGGCCAGTACCGTACCGGGGCGCAGGGTCTTGGCCAGTGCCTCTCCCACCGCTTCCGTCTCGGCAGGGGAATGGGTAATGTATTCCAAAGTATTTTCCTTCTTTCTCACGCCTGGGCCTGCTTCAATTTTTCCGCCTGCTCGGCAGTGGCCAGGGCATCGATGATCTCGTCCAGGTCGCCGTCCATGACGGCATCGATTTTATAGAGCGTCAGGCCGATCCGGTGGTCCGTCACCCGGCCTTGGGGGAAATTATAGGTTCGGATGCGCTCGTTGCGCATTCCCGTGCCCACCTGACTCCGGCGCATTCCCGTCACGGCGGAATCCAGCTTTTCCTGCTCGATCTCATAGAGCTTGGAGGCCAGCATCCGCATACATTTTTCCCGGTTCTGGACCTGGGACCGCTCCTCCTGACAGGAAACCACGATGCCGGAGGGCTTATGAATGAGCCGCACGGCAGAGGATGTCTTGTTGATGTGCTGGCCGCCGGCGCCAGAGGACCGGAACACCTGCATTTCGATGTCCTCCGGGCGGATGGTCACGTCCACTTCCTCCATTTCCGGCAGCACGGCCACGGTGGCCGTGGACGTGTGGACCCGGCCCCCGGATTCCGTCTCCGGCACCCGCTGGACCCGGTGAACGCCGGATTCGTATTTCAGCCGGGAATAGGCCCCGGCCCCGGAGATCACGAAATCTGCCTCCTTCACGCCGCCAAGCTCCGTTTCGTTGTAGTTCATCAGCTCGATTTTCCAGCCCCGGGCGGCGGCGTACATGGAGTACATCCGGAACAGGCTGTGGGCGAACAGCGCGCTTTCCTCGCCGCCTACGCCCCCACGAATTTCCATGATGACATTCTTGCCGTCATTGGGGTCCTTGGGCAGCAGAAGCACCTGCAATTCCCGGTATAGGTTTTCCTTGTCGGTCTTGGCCTTCTGGAAGGTCTCCTGGCACAGCTCCCGCATTTCCGGGTCCGCCATCAGGTCCTGGGCTTCCTCCATGTCCCGGGAAGCCCGGTTGTAAGCCCGGAACGTCTCCACGATAGGCTCCAACTCGTTTTTCTCCCGCAGAAATGCGGCGGCCCGCTTGGGGTCGGCGTAAAAATCCGGCTGCTCCGAGCGGAAGCAGAGTTCTTCATAGCGATTCTCCACGGCCTGCAATTTTTCCAGCATGACTTCCTCCGAAAATTCCTGTTTCCCGTATTGTAGCAGGATTTTTGCGAAAAGTAAAGGCGCAGCTTGTGCGGCGGGGAACTTTTCCGCAACTTCATACTATCTTAATAACTTACCACTTTCTTTCTTCACATTTTCCCGGTATGATAAAGGAGCAAAGCAGAGATGCGGAGCAAAACTTCAATTGTTTCTTCTTTTTCATTTTTTCCTCTCCTCTTATTTCTTTCATACGGAAGCCGCAGGTGGTTCCTGCGGCTTTTGTATTTCCGCGCAGCGTGGCAGGGGGAGTGTACTAGGTTAGAAGTAGGGGGTCGGTTTCTCTGAGCAAAGGCTTCCCCTGGAGGGGAAGCTGTCGCAACTTTCGTTGCGACTGATGAGGTCGAAGCTACCAACCATCGCCATAGGCCGGTACGATGCTGTAACCTTCGACCTCATCCGGTCCGGCTTGAGCCGGACCACCGTAGTAGAGGTATGACTGCCACCGGCAGTCATATAGATTTTGGTTTCGCTGCGCGGAGCACCACCCTCCAGGGGAAGGCTACCGCCCCGGGGCAGGAGTTCCCCCGGGGCGGTTTCTTTGCTGCATGCTTATTTATCTTCTTTTTTGCTTGCCTTTGGGCTTTCTTCTTGGTTCCGCAGGGGCCGTCAGGGCATTCAACGCCGCACGGAGGCGGCCGCTTTTCAGGCTCTCTTTCCGGCGGTCCATATCCTCCGCCGTCTCGCTGATCCACCGGCCCCACTCCCCGGCGGTCATGTGGCCGTCCATACCCGTGGTCAGATACGGGCATCCCGGCAGACGCATGGCCCCGAACTGCCGGGCAAAGGCCCGGTCCACCCCCAGGGCAATGGCGTAGGGGTACAGGTCAAAGAAGAAATTGGGGTTCCGGCGGCTGAGCCGCTGCAATTCCCCACGGTTGATGGTTTTCAGATACTTCCGCAGACCCAGGGCCTGGGCAGCAGCCTGTTTGCCCGATTGGGTCCGCCGTCCGCCGAAGGCCCCTCCGGCCCCCAGCAGCAATTCACCCAAAACCAGCAGCACCGCCGTACCGGTCTGCCCGGCGATCAGTCCCAAAATCAGGATGGCTGCGCAATAACCCAAAGTTTCCAGCGCCAGGCGCCGGTTGGGCCGCAGCAGCAGAATGCCCGCCTCCTGGATTTTTCCTGCGGAATACATTCCGAGAATTCCGAACAAAACGCCCATCAGAATGGCGGGAATTCCGTTTTTCACCAGGCTGCATCCAATCAGAACGCCCCCGGCCAGGCCCATCAGCCTTCCCAGGAATTGCAGTACGTCCTTCCGGCCGGAGCGCCGGTCCACCCAGCCCCGGTAATGCCCCATCCGGGACACCTGGTCCGCCAGCATGGCATAGCTTTTCCCCGTGGCGTTGACCATGGGGCGGTCTGCAAACAGCCGCCGGAAGCATTTCTGCTCGAAGCTGCTGCGCTCGTTGCCCATGCCCATGCGCTTGTGGAGGGTCACTCGCCCGTCCTCCTCCAGATAGATGAGGATGTAGCCCAGCTGGGCCCAGGACAGGACCATCAGCGTCAGGTCCGCCCCCCGGCAGGTCAGGGCCGTGGGCAGCTCCCCGGCGGTGATGCCCTCCGGCGGGTCCGCCGTCCGCTCCGGGAAGAGAAGCGGGAAGCGCAGGAAGAAAATGTAATAGAGAAGCGCCAGCCCGGCGCAGATCATCAGCATGGGGGAGAAAATTTTCTCCGGATGGACCGCCGTGGGGTCCACCTCCGGGAACAGTTCCGTGGGGGCCTCCACGGTCATGGTCAGGGTCTCCCGGTCCCGCAATGTCCCGGTAATGGTGGCCGTCACGGAGCCAACGGCGCTGGAAATTTTCAGGCTGCCGTCAATGCCCGTCTGGTAATAGCCGCTGGAAAACACCGGCTTGGCGGTAAAGGCCGAGGGCAGGCTCACCCGGAAGGTGCCGCTCTGAATGGGCAGGTTGAAGCCGGAGAGCAGGGGCAGGGTCAGCTGGGCCTTGCCGTCGGACCGGTAGGCCACCTGAGAGGGAAGCGTGTAGCCGATCGTCGCTGAAAAGTCCCCGGAATCCCCGGTGAGGCCCGCCAGGCTCACCAGCTGGGTATCCCCGGAGCGGCTGGTTTTCACGCCATTGCCGTTCAATGTCACGTTTTTCGCCCCGGCGGGTATCGGGAAGGTCAGGTCGCTGTCCGGCAGGTCCAGATGGGCCGTCAGCAGCACCGTGACGGTGACGCTTCCGTCGGTGGAGACGGCGGCGGTCACATCCAGGCCGGTGGCCGCAGAGTCCGCCCGGACCGGCAAGGCCAGGGCCAGCACCAATATGGCGAGCAGCAAAATGGGGGTCAGCTTTCGCATCCGTCCGTCTCCTTTCCGGAATTTGCGCTTATTTTACCATAATCCGCCGGAAAAAGCAACCGCCGCCGGGGGCGAAGTGGGAATTCAGGGTTGAGAAACCGGAAAAAATCGTGTATAATAGGGACTTACCATAGAAATGCGATCGAAGGAGGTGGGCTCATGCCCGAAAACCGAGATGCCAACCAACGCAGAGCCCGCCGGGAGCAGCTGCAACGGCAGCGGGCGGCGGAGGTCAGGAAGCTGCGCCTTCGGCTGCTGGCTGCGGTGCTGGTGCTGCTGGCCAGTGCCGCCGTCATCATTGCCGTGTCCCGGAAGGGCGGCGCCGCGCCAGAGAATGGCGAAAGCGGTCCTGCCACAAATATATCAGCAGAAGCCCCAACGGAGGCTTCCACGGAATCCGCCACCGCCCCGGTCCGGGTGGACCAGCAGCAGGATGTTCTCCCCGACGAGCCTACCACTGTCATTCACATTGCCGCCGGAGGCGATCTGGTGGTCTGCGACGAGACGGTGAACGCCGTGGGCGACAGCGGCGATTATACCACGACTTTCCAGGACGTGATGCCCATTCTGGCCACGGCGGACCTGGCCTGCCTGAATTTTGAGGGCATTCTGGCCGGTCAGCCCTACGGCACCGCCAGCGTCTCCGCCCCGGAGGCCATGCTGACAGCGCTGAAGAATGCCGGTGTGGATGTTCTCCAAATGGCCAACTCCAAGAGCATCGCCGGAGGCATCAGCGGCCTGTCCGCCTCTTTGCAGGCGGTCCGGCGGGCGGGCCTCACCGGTGTGGGGGCCTACGCCACCAATGCCGACGCCCGGAAGGGCAAGGGCTACGTCATCCGGGAAGTCAACGGCCTGCGGGTAGCGCTGGTGGCCTTTACCAAGGGCATGGACAACATGACCCTGCCCGACGGCAGCGACAAATGCGTGAATCTCCTCTACACGGACTACGACGAGGACTACCAGACCGTCAACACCGCCGGAATCACGCAGGTTCTGAAGGCCGTGGCCAGCGAACAGCCGGACGTGACCATTGCCCTGCTCCACTGGGGCAGCGAATACAACGATCTCATCTCCTCCACGCAGACGACGATTCGGGACCTGATGTTCAACAACGGCGTGGATGCCATTCTGGGGAGCCATCCCCATTACGTCCAGCAGGTGGAGTTCAACGAGGACACCGGCAAGCTGGTGTGCTACTCCCTGGGGGACTTTTTCAGCGCCGGGGACCGGGCCGGTACGGAGTATTCCGTGCTGCTGGACCTGGAAATTACAAGGGACAACGCCACCGGGGAGACGAAGATCACTTCCTACACGGCCACCCCCATCGCCACGGTGGGGTCCGGTGCGGACCATCGGGTGGTCCGGCTGGAAACGGCCATGACCGCTTATGAGTTGGGCGCCCTGAACGCCGTCACGGAAGCTGAATACGCCGCCCTGCAAAACGGCCTGGACCGGGCCACTGCAAGACTCAAGGGAGAATAAAAGCGTTCCCCCGGCAGGGCTTTGTAGGGGCGGCGGCATGCCCCGCCCGCTAAGTTGGAATATTTGAGCAGTAAAAATCGGCGCAAGGGCCGACGGGACAGAGTCAATGGCTCCCCTGTGTAGGGGGAGCTGTCACACCGTCAGGTGTGACTGAGGGGGTGTACGCTATCGACACGGTAAAGGCCATCGTTCGATAGTCTCCTACAAAGTCCAACCGTACACCCCCTCCGTCTGCCCGAAAGGGCAGCCACCTCCCCCTACACAGGGGAGGCAGCGCCACGCCGGAAGATTTGCGAAAAAAGAGGAAGCCTCGGGGCTTCCTCTTTTTCTTCTTATATCCCGCTGTCGTGGGCGGCGGATTCGCAATACCAGCACCGGTAGACCCGGTTTTCCCGGTCCGTGAGCCGGAACACCTGCTCCAGCTCCTGCTCCACCGAGGTGATGCACCGGGGATTCCGGCAGCGGATGACCCCCCGGACCTCCGTGGGCAGCTCCAGGCAGCGCTTTTCCGCCCGGACCCCATTGCGGATAATGTTCACGGTGATGCCCGGAGCCAGATACCCCAGCACCGTGAAGTCCAGGTCCACGTCTGCGTCGATTTTCAGGATGTCCTTTTTGCCCATTTTCTCGCTCTGGGCGTTGCGGATGATGGCCACCTGGCAGTCCAATTTATCCAGTTCCAGTGCCTTGTAAATCTCCATGCTGCGCCCGGCGGGGATGTGGTCCAGCACGATGCCGTTCTTCACTGCGTCGATGTTCATGCTTCCGCCTCCTTCAAGAGCTTCAGAATCAGGGCCATCCGGATGAATTTGCCGTTTCGCACCTGCTTGAAGTAGCAGGCCCGGGGGTCCTCGTCGATTTTTACGGAAATTTCGTTGACACGGGGCAGCGGATGGAGAATTTTCAGCTCCTTTTTCGCCGTTTCCAGCTTGTCGGGGGTGAGAATGTAGCTGTCCCGAAGCCGCAGGTAGTCGTCCTCGTTGAAAAACCGCTCCTTCTGGACTCTCGTCATGTACAGCACGTCCAGTTTTGGCATGACCTCCAGCAGGTCCGTGGTCTTGTAGGATTCCAGGCCGTTTTTGTCGATAACGTCCCGCTGGATATAGTCCGGCAGTTCCAGTTCCTCCGGGGAGATCAGGACGATCTTGATACCCGTATACCGGGACAGGGCCGAAATCAAGGAATGGACCGTCCGGCCGAATTTCAGGTCTCCGCAGAAGCCGATGGTGAAGTTGTTGAGCCGTCCCAGTTCCCGGGAGATGGTCAGCAGGTCCGTAAGGGTCTGGGTGGGATGGTTATGGCCGCCGTCCCCGGCGTTGATGACCGGGACCTCGCTGTGCATGGAGGCCACTCTGGGGGCGCCCTCTTTGGGGTGGCGCATGGCGATGATATCGGCGTAGCAGCTGACCACATGGATGGTGTCCGCCACGCTCTCGCCCTTGCTGGAGGAGCTGCACTGGGCATCGGAGAAGCCCAGGACCTTGCCGCCCAGGTCCAGCATGGCCGCCTCGAAGCTGAGGCGGGTCCGGGTGGAGGGCTCAAAGAACAGGGTGGCCAGCTTTTTCCCGGCGCAGGCATCGGCATAGGCCGCCGGGCGGGCGATGATGTCGTTGGCGGTGGCGATCAGTTCGTCAATTTCCGCCACACTCAGGTCCATAATATCCAGTAAATGCCGCATAGGAGCCTCCTTAGTTGTGGATCCAGCTTTCGTCGGAGGGGTTATCCCGGAAGGCTTTCAGCCGGGTCACGTCCTCGGGCTTAATATAGCCGGTCTCGGCGGCGGTCTCCACCACGGCGTCGAAATCCGTCAGGCTGATGTTCTTCACGTTGGCCTCGGCCAAGCGGGTCAGGCCCTTCTTCATGCCGTAGGTGAAAATGCTCACCACGCCCAGCACGTCGGCTCCCGCTTCCCGGAGGGCGTCCACCACTTCCAGCACGCTGCCGCCGGTGGAGATCAGGTCCTCCACAACAACCACTTTCTGACCCGGCTCCAACCGGCCCTCGATGCGGTTCTGGCGGCCATGGTCCTTGTTGCCGGAGCGGACGTAGCCCATGGGCAGGTTCATAAGATGGCCCACAATGGCGGCGTGGGCGATGCCGGCGGTAGACGTACCCATCAGCACCTCCACCTGCGGGTAGTTCTCCCGGATGGTCTGAGCCAGGCCTTCTTCGATTTCGGTACGGACGGCGGGAGCCGTCAGGGTCAGGCGGTTGTCGCAGTAAATGGGGCTTTTGATGCCGCTGGCCCAGGTAAAGGGCTCGTCAGGGCGGAGGAACACCGCCTGAATGGACAGCAATGCCTTTGCAATTTCTTTTTTCATAGCTTTTTCTCTCCTTTTCTCAGCCCACAAATTCTGCCATGGCCCGGCGGTAAGCCGCCACCGGGTCCGCCGCCCGGGTGATGGGACGGCCCATGACGATGTAATCAGAACCCAGCTCCCGTGCCTTGGCGGGAGTCGTTACCCGGACCTGATCGCCCGCGTCTCCGTCGGCAAAGCGCACGCCGGGGGTCACGGTCAGGAATTCCTTTCCCAGCCGGGCCTTCACGCCGGGGACCTCCAGAGGGGAGCAGACGATGCCATCCAGGCCGCTTTCCTTGGCCACGGCAGCGTAATGGGCCACCACGTCCTCCATGGGCTTCTCAATGAGCAGGTCCTTTTCCAACGTCTCCTGAGAAGTGGAGGTCAGTTGGGTCACGGCAATCAGCAGCGGCCGGGTGCCGTCGGGCCGGGTCAGGCCGGTGAGGGCCTCGGCCATCATACGGCTTCCGCCTGCGGCGTGGAGGTTGGTCATGTCCACATCCAGCCGGGAAAGGCTGGCCATGGCGGAGCGGACGGTGTTGGGAATGTCGTGGAGCTTCAGGTCCAGGAAAATCTTATGCCCACGGGCCTTGATCTCCCGGACCACGTTGGGTCCCAGGGCATAAAACAGTTCCATGCCGATCTTTACATAGGGCTTTTCCTCCCGGAACAGGTCCAGGAAATCAAAAACCTCTTTTTCTCCGGGGAAATCCAGTGCTACAATTACGTCTTTCGCCATCAGTGGGCACCTCCGATAATATCTTTCAGATTTTCAATGTTGTACTTTTTCATGGTCTCCGGCAGGGCATCGATGATGCGCTTGCAGGCGAAGGGGTCCACCAGATTGGCAGCCCCTACCTCCACGGCGGAGGCCCCCGCCAGCATCATTTCCACCACGTCCTCAGCGCTTGCAACGCCGCCCATGCCGATGATGGGGATGTTCACAGTCTCGTAGACCTGATAGACCATCCGCAGGGCCAGGGGCAGCAGGCAGGGGCCGGACATTCCGCCCATTTTGTTGGCGATCACCGGGCGGCGGCGCTTCAAGTCAATCCGCATCCCCAGAAGGGTATTGATGAGGCACACGCCGTCGGCTCCCGCCGCCTCCACGGCCTTTGCAATGACGGTGATGTCCGTCACATTGGGGGTCAGCTTCACATAAACGGGCTTTTTCACGGCTTTTTTTACCGCTTCCGTGACGGCTGCGGCGGCTTTCGGGTCCGTGCCGAAGCTCATGCCGCCCCCGTGGACATTGGGGCAGGAGATGTTGATTTCCAGAATGCCCACACCCTCGGCATCGTCAAATTTCTTGGCGCAGTCCACGAACTCGTCAACCGAGAAGCCGCTGATGTTGGCCAGCACCGGCTTTGAATAGACCTGCCGCAATTTCGGCAGTTCTTCGGAAATCACTTTCTCCACGCCGGGGTTCTGCAGGCCCACGGAGTTGATGAGGCCGTCGGGAATCTCCGCAATGCGGGGGGTGGGGTTGCCGAAGCGGGGGTCTTTTGTGGTCCCCTTCATGGAAAGGGAACCCAGGATGTTGATGTCATACAGGTCCGCGAACTCATAGCCGAAGCCGAAGGTCCCGGAAGCGGGGATGATCGGGTTGGCCAGGTTCAGGCCGGACAGGTTCACGGTCGTATCAGGCATCGAAAATCACTTCTCCCTTCGTCAGCACCGGGCCGTCCTTGCAGATGCGCTTATTGCCATACTTTGTCTTGCAGGTGCAGCCCATACAGGCACCGAAGCCGCAGCCCATCCGCTCCTCGAAGGACAGCTCCCCGTCCATAGCCGTTGCTTTGTACACGGCTTTCAGCATGGGTTCCGGGCCGCAGGCGTAAAAATAGGTGGCATTTTCCGGCAGGATGTTGGTAACGAAGCCCCTGGTCCCCCGGCTGCCGTCCTCGGTGGCGATACGGACCTCGGCCCCCAGAGCCTCCAATTCGTCCACCAGGATCACGTCCTGACCGGACCGGAAGCCCAGGCAGACCGTCACTTGCTTTCCCTGTTCCCGCAGGTCTTTGCAAAGCTGGACCATGGGGGGTGTCCCCACGCCTCCGGCGATCAGGACCGGCCGGTCTCCGCTTTTGGCCGTATCAAAGCCGTTGCCCAGGCCGGACAGGGCGTTCAGCACTTCCCCGCCGGTCATTTTGGAAAGGGCCTCGGTGCCCTTTCCCACCACTTTATAGACGACGGTCAGGGTATTTTCTTCCCGGCAGCACACGGAGATGGGACGGCGCAGGTACAGTCCCTGAATGTGGAAATTCACGAACTGCCCCGGCCGGGTGATGGCGCTGGTATCCCCGGAAAGGGTCATTTTATAGGTGTCCGGAGCGATTTGCTCGTTGGTCAGGACGGTATAGTTGACTTCCTTCATGCCGTCCCCCCTTAATCTGCATCTACGGTGGAGATGCACAGCGTGGTCTCCTCCAGCACGTCCAGCAGCACCCGGACCGTGTCCAGGGCCGTGAACATGGTCACGTTGTTTTCCACGGCGCAGCGGCGGATGGCGTAGCCGTCCAGCTCGGAATCTGCGTTGATGTCTCTCGTGTTGATGACGTAAGTCACATAGCCCCGGCGGATGGAATCCAGAATCTCCTCGCTGCCCTCGGAGAGCTTCTTGCGAATGCGGGTGCGGATGCCATGCTCCTTCAGGAACACGGCGGTGCCGTGGGTGGCCTCGATGTTGAAGCCCAGTTCGTAGAACCGGCGGATCAGGGGCAGAGCTTCCTCCTTATCGGCGTCGGCAATGGTCACGAAAATCGACCCGTAGTTCATCACGTTCATGCCGCTGGACTGCAATGCCTTATAGAGGGCACGGGTCAGGGTCTTATCATAGCCGATGGCCTCGCCGGTGGACTTCATCTCCGGGGACAGGTAGGCATCCAGCCCCCGCAGCTTGGAGAAGGAGAAGGCCGGGGCCTTCACGTAATGGCGCTGCCGCTCGGCGGGATAGATTTCCGTATAGCCCTGACTCTTAAGGCTTTCGCCCAGAATGACCTTGGTGGCGATATCCGCCAGGGAGTAGCCCGTGGCCTTGGACAGGAACGGCACCGTCCGGGAGGACCGGGGGTTCACCTCGATGACGTAGACCTGCTCCTGCTTGTCCACGATGAACTGAATGTTGTAAAGGCCCACGATGCCGATGCCCAGGCCCAGCTTCCGGGTATAGTCCAGAATGGTCTCCTTGGCCTTCCGGGATACGGAGAAGGTGGGGTACACGCTGATGGAGTCGCCGGAGTGAATGCCCGTGCGCTCCACGTGTTCCATGATGCCGGGGACGAACACGTCCGTGCCGTCGCAGATGGCATCCACTTCCAGTTCCTTGCCCGCAATGTATCGGTCCACCAGCACCGGCTTGTCGGCATCGATTTCTACGGCGGTTTTCAGATAATGCCGCAGGCTTTCCTCGTTGGCCACGATCTGCATGGCCCGGCCGCCCAGCACGAAGCTGGGCCGCACCAGCACCGGGTAGCCGATTTCGGCGGCAGCCTTCACGCCGTCCTCCACATGGGTCACGGCCCGGCCCGTGGGCTGGGGGATGTGCAGCTCCTCCATGACCTTCTCGAACTGGTCCCGGTCCTCGGCCCGGTCGATGGCGGCGCTGTCCGTGCCGATGATCTTCACCCCCCGGCGCATGAGCTTATCCGCCAGGTTAATGGCCGTCTGGCCGCCCAGGGAGGCAATGACTCCCTCCGGCTTTTCCAGATCGATGACGTTCATCACATCCTCCACGGTCAGAGGCTCGAAGTACAGCTTGTCACCGATGGTGTAGTCCGTAGAGACGGTCTCCGGATTATTGTTGATGATGATGGCCTCGTAGCCGCTTTCCTTGATGGTCCGGACGGCGTGGACCGTGGAGTAGTCGAACTCCACGCCCTGGCCGATGCGGATGGGGCCGGAGCCCAGGACCAGGATTTTTTTCCGGTCGCTGACACGGGATTCGTTCTCGTCCTCGTAGGTGGCGTAAAAATAGGGGATATAGCTTTCAAATTCGCTGGCGCAGGTATCGATCATCTTGTACACCGGGCGAATGTTGTTCTTGGCCCGAATCTGAGCAATTTCGTCCTCAGCAGTCTCCCAGAGCCGGGCGATGGCGGCATCGGAGAAGCCCATGGACTTGGCATAGGCCAACTCGTCCACATCGAAGGGCTGCTCTTTCAGGGAAGCCTCCTCGTCGATGATGTTCCGGACCGTATCCAAGAACAGCATATCGATCTGGGTGGCGTTGGCCACCAGACCCACGTCCGTGTGCCGCCGCAGCAGCTCGGCGATGGCGAAAATACGGTCGTCCCGGCCGTCCCGGATATAATTCAGCAGCTCCGCCGTGTCCATCCGGTCGAATTTGGGCAGATACAGGTGGTCGGCCCCGATTTCCAGGCTCCGGACGGCCTTCAGCAGGCTCTCCTCGATGGTCCGGCCCACAGACATAACCTCGCCGGTGGCCTTCATCTGGGTGTTCAGCTTGTTGGAAGCGGAGGTGAACTTATCGAAGGGGAACCGGGCCATTTTCGTGACCACATAGTCCAGGGCAGGCTCAAAAGAAGCGGGGGTGTTGGCGATTTGAATTTCGTCCAGCGTCATGCCCACGGCGATTTTCGCACTGACCCGGGCGATGGGGTAGCCGGAGGCCTTGGAGGCCAGTGCCGAGGACCGGGACACCCGGGGGTTCACCTCGATGAGGTAGTAGCTGAAGGACTGCGGGTCCAGGGCAAACTGGACGTTGCACCCGCCTTCGATTTTCAGCTCCCGGATGATTTTCAATGCGCTGTCCCGGAGCAGGTGATACTCTTTATTGGTCAGGGTCTGGCTGGGACACACCACGATGGAGTCGCCGGTATGGATGCCCACCGGGTCAATGTTCTCCATATTGCATATCGTGATGACCGTGTCGGCGTGGTCCCGCATGACCTCGTACTCGATCTCTTTATAGCCCCGGATGCTCTTTTCCACCAGCACCTGATGGACCGGAGAGAGCTTCAGAGCGTTTTTCATGATTTCCCGCAGCTCGGTCACGTTGTCGGCAAAGCCGCCGCCGGTGCCACCCAGGGTGAAGGCAGGCCGCAGGACCACCGGGTAGCCGATCTCCTCCGCCGCCTGCTCAGCCTCCGGAATAGAATGGGTGATTTGAGAGGGCAGCACCGGTTCCCCGATGCGCTGGCACAGCTCCTTGAACTTCTCCCGGTCCTCAGCCATGTCGATGGAGTCGGAGGAAGTACCCAGCAGTTCCACCTGGCACTCGGCCAGGATGCCCTTGCGTTCCAGCTGCATGGCCAGATTCAGGCCCGTCTGGCCGCCGATGCCGGGGAGAATGGCGTCGGGCCGCTCGTAGCGGATGATTTTTGCCACATATTCCAAAGTCAGCGGCTCCATGTAGACCTTGTCGGCCATGGAGCTGTCGGTCATGATGGTGGCCGGGTTGGAGTTCACCAGAATGACCTCGTAGCCCTCCTCCCGGAGGGCGATGCAGGCCTGAGTGCCTGCGTAGTCGAATTCCGCCGCCTGTCCGATGACGATGGGGCCGGAACCGATGACCAGTACCTTCTTAATATCCGTTCTCTTAGGCATGGGGGGCCTCCTTCATCATATCCAAAAACTGATCGAACAGGTACGTGCTGTCCTGAGGGCCGGGAGCGCTTTCCGGGTGATACTGCACGGAGAAGATGCGATCCTCCAGACTTTCCACACCCTCCACGGTGCCGTCCAGCAGGTTCACATGGGTCACAGTCAGGCCCGTGCCCGCCAGTGTCTTTTCATCTACGGCGTAGGAGTGGTTCTGGCTGGTAATTTCCAGCCGGCCGGTTTTCAGGTTCTTCACCGGATGGTTGCCGCCCCGGTGGCCAAATTTCAGCTTATAGGTCTTGGCGCCACAGGCCAGGCAGATCATCTGATGGCCCAGGCAGATGCCGAAGATGGGGTATTCGCCCCGCAGCTCTTTTACCAGCTGAATCACCGGCTTCACGTCCTGAGGGTCTCCGGGGCCGTTGGACAGGAAGATGCCGTCCGGGTCCATCCGGCGAATTTCCTCGGCGGAGGTGTTGTAGGGGACCACGGTCACGTTGCAGCCCCGCTGATTCAGGGAGCGGATGATGTTCAGCTTGATGCCGCAGTCCACCGCCACCACGTTGAACTTGTGGTTGGAGGTCCGGGAGTACCACTTTTTCCGGCAGCTCACCTGAGCCACGGCGTTGTGGGGCACCGGCGTCACCGCCAGCAGGGCCAGGGCTTCTTCCTTGGTCGTGGTGGCCGCCGTGATGACCACCCGGCGGCTGCCCTTGTCCCGGATGCTCCGGGCCAACTTCCGGGTGTCAATGCCTGCAATGCCGGGAATGTGGCTTTCTTCCAGAATCTCGGAAAGGGTCTTGGTGTAGCGGAAGTTGGAGGGGTTATCGTTGTAATTCCGCACCACCAAAGCCCCGATGGTGGGTGTGCGGCTCTCGAAGTCCTCGTCGGCGATGCCGTAGTTGCCAATGATGGGGTAGGTCATGACCACCATCTGATTGGTGTAAGAGGGGTCGGAGGCAATTTCCTGATACCCCACCATGGAGGTGTTGAACACGATCTCACAGACACGGGTCACTTCGGTGTCGCCGAAGCCCCAGCCCAGGTATTCGCTGCCGTCCTCCAAAACGATCTTTCGGTCCAGTTCTTTTCTCATGCGTTTCTTCCTTTCTCCAGCAGTTCGCCCCGGTAGACGGTACCCACATGGGCGGCGTGTACGCTCCATCCGGCAAAGGGGGTAGCCCTTCCCATAGATTGAAAGCGCTCCGGGTCGATTATTTCCTGTGCGTTCAAATCAAATATGGCGTAGCAATCCTGATTGTCAATACCGAAGCGGCGGGCGGGCGCCAGGCTCATCCGCTCCACCAGGGCTTCCAGGCTCAGCTTTCCCGTCTCCACCAGGCCGGTGTAGAGTACCGGGAAAGCACATTCCAGGCCGACAACACCCATCAGGCTTCCCGCCAAGCCTCTGGATTTTTCCTCGGCGCTGTGGGGAGCGTGGTCCGTGGCCACCATGTCCACGGTGCCGTCCTGCAGGCCCTCCACCAAAGCGTCCCGGTCCTCCGGGGAACGCAGGGGCGGATTCATCTTGAACCGGCCGTCCTCCTGCAGGTCCTCGTCGCAGAGGAGCAGGTAGTGGGGTCCGGTCTCGCAGGTCACGTCCACGCCGGATTTCTTTGCCTGCCGGATCAGATCCACACTTTTCGCCGTGGACACGTGACATACATGGTAGGCACAGCCGGTTTTCGCCGCCAAGTCCAGGTCCCGGGCAATGGGTCCCCATTCGGATTCAGCAGAAATGCCCTTATGGCCGTGGGCGGCGGCGTAGCGCCCGGCGTGGATGTAGCCCCCGTGGAGCAGGGAATTGTCCTCGCAGTGGGCGGAAATGACCTTGCCCAGGGACTTGGCCAGCTTCATGGCTTCCAGCATCCTTTCCTCCGACTGGACGCCCTTGCCGTCATCGGAGAACCCGGCAACATAAGGCGCCATGGCCTCCATGTCGGAAAGGGTCTCGCCTAATTCCCCACGGGTGATGGACCCGAAGGGCAGGACCTGAATGGCCGCATCCCGCCGGATAATGTCCAACTGGACCTTCAGATTTTCATAGGTGTCGGGCACCGGAGCCAGGTTGGGCATGGAGCAGACCGCCGTGTAACCTCCGGCGGCAGCGGCGGCAGTCCCGGTTTTGATCGTCTCCTTATAAGAAAATCCCGGCTCCCGAAGATGTACATGAACATCAACGAGACCCGGGATAACAAATACGGAATCGGAAACACTGGGTGCCTTGCCCTTGAAGAAAAACTGGTTCCGGAAAACAAAATGCCCGTCCTGAAAGAAATTCACATTACTCAGGGACTGCATCATTTTCCTTGACCTCCATCGGCGTATTTCGGCTATTGTATCATGGCAGAAGTCCATTGTCAAGGGTTTTCTTTTTCGGAATACTGGTGTATAATTACGACAAAGGAGGGAATTCAATGGAATCTCTGACACTGCTGAACCTCATCATCCCCTGCGTGACCCTGCTCGCTGCGCTGTTGCTGCGAAAACACCCGGCCAAAAGGATGGCCCCACGCAGTGGCTACGGTTACAATACACCCCTCGCCCGTTCCACCCCGGAGCGCTGGGCCTATGCACAGGAAATCGCCCCGCCGGTATTCTTCCACGGAGGCATGGGCCTGCTGGGTGCCGAATTGGCCCTGAGCGCATTGCTTCTTTCCTGGGACGTGACTGCCTGGGTCGTGGTCCTCATCGGGACCCTGGTGGGCTTTTTCCTGCTGGGCCTGTGCTTTGCCAACGTGGAAAAGAAGATCCGAAAGAAATTTCCTTAAAATCTGAAAAAAGATACGAAAAGACCTGCTGTGAAAAACAGCAGGTCTTTTTTATACCAATTCGTAAATGACCACCAAAACGACGGATAGGGCCGTCAGGACCAGTCCCACCCACAGCGTCCCATAGGGCGGCTTGCGACATGCAGCCTTCCGGTCCCGATAGGTAAGAAAATCTTCCTTTTCGTCCCGGGCGTGGCCGATACTGGCACCGGGCACATGGGTGTGGAACACCGACGTGATCCCATAGGTCAGCAAATCAAAAGCGCCCCGGTTCCGGCACCAGGTCAGCCCCGCAGAACCCAGCAGCAGGGCGCCGGGCGTAAAAAAGGCATCGCAAATCCGCCGGAACAGATCTCCACTGCCCTGGGGGTTGGTGAAAAACACCAGGGCCCCCACGGCAATGGCGAAAATTCCGCTTTTCAGAATACTTTTGGTCCGTGCGGTCATTTCTTCATTTCTTCCTGATACCGGGCAAACTCCTCGTCATTGCACTGGACGAAGTGACCCGGCACGATCTCCCGGAAGCTGGGCTTATCCACGGAGTAGTCATGCTCGGCCAACGGATTGTAGGTGATCCGCTGACGGGACTTCTCGTAGATGGGGTCCGGCAGGGGGATAGCGGAAAGCAAAGAACGGGTATAGGGGTGCAAGGGATGAGCAAACAGTTCATCGGAGGAAGCCATTTCCACCATTTTGCCGAAGTACATCACGCCGATGCGGTCGGAGAAGTACTTAACCACGGACAGGTCGTGGGCGATGAACAGGATCGTCAGGCCAAACTTTTCCCGCAGCTCGTTCAGCAGGTTGATGACCTGAGCCTGCACGGAAACGTCCAGAGCGGACACAGGCTCGTCAGCAATGATCAGTTCCGGGTTCATAATGACGGACCGGGCCACACCGATACGCTGCCGCTGACCGCCAGAGAATTCGTGGGGATACCGGGTCGCATGCTCCCGGACCAAGCCCACCAGCTCCAGCATCTCATTGACCTTATCGTCAATGGCTTGCTTGTTCCGCTCGCCCTGAATGACAAGGCCCTCAGCAATGATGTCCCGGACGGTCATACGGGGATCCAGAGAAGCAATGGGGTCCTGGAAGATCATCTGGATCTGAGTGACCAGCTTGGCGTTCCGGGCCTTGCGCAGCTCGTTGCGGTACTCGCTCTGGAGGGCGGCCTTCTCGTCGCCGGTGGCCTTCTCCAGCAGGGGCGCATACTTGGCCTTCACGGCGGCAGTCTGCTGCTTGGCATATTCCTTGTCGCAGTTTTTCTGCTCCTCCATGGCCACCTTCATGGCTTCCTTCTGCTCAGAGACGGTCTTTTCCATGGCGGCCTTCAGCTGGGCCTCCTGATCGGGATGCTCCTTCACGGCAGCCTTGTAATCAGCCTTGGCCTTGGCGATGGCATTTTCATAGCCACGCTTACCTGCAGCGATTCGAATGCCCTTGAAGAACACGTTGCCACCGGTGATGTTGTACAGCTTGATGATCGAGCGGCCGGTAGTCGTCTTGCCGCAGCCGGACTCACCCACCAGACCGAAGACCTCGCCCTTCTTGATCTCGAAGTTCACATCGTCCACGGCCTTCAGCTCGCCGCCGTCCATCTTAAAATACTGGCACAGATGCTCGACCTTCAGCAAGGTCTCTGCGTTGTCAAAATTTCTCTTGGCCATGTCCTCACGCCTCCGTTCTGTTCTTCATTCTGGCGATCCGATCCTGGATGGCCTTGGGCGGGTCAATCTTTGGTGCATCGGGATGCAGCAGCCAGGTGGCAGCGAAGTGGGTATCGCTGATCTGGAACATGGGAGGCTGCTTCTCAAAATCGATCTTCATGGCGTACTTGTTCCGGGGCGCAAAAGCGTCGCCCACGGGGGGATAAATCATGTTGGGGGGCGTGCCGGGGATGGCTTCGAGCTTTTCATCCGTATCCAGATCCGGCATGGAGGACATCAGCGCCCAGGTATAAGGATGGGCGGCGTGATAGAAAATATCCTCGGCAGTGCCGTATTCCACGATCTTACCGGCGTACATAACGGCAACACGGTCGGCCATGTTGGCCACGACGCCCAGGTCATGGGTGATGAAGATAACGGACAGCTGACGCTCCCGCTTCAGCTTGTTGATAAGCTCCAGAATCTGGGACTGGATGGTCACGTCCAGAGCGGTGGTGGGCTCATCACAGATCAGGATATCCGGGTTCGCCGCCAGAGCGATGGCGATCACGATACGCTGGCGCATACCGCCGGAGAACTCGAAGGGATACTGATTGTAACGCTTATGGGGCTCGGCAATACCGACCTCATCCATCAGCTTGATGGCACGGCGCTTGGCCACCCGGTGGGTAACCTTCTCCACAACGCCGGAAGCGTTCGCCTTCAGGTAGTCGATGACCTCCACGGTCTGAGCCTGATAATCCCGCTGGCTGCGCTGGTCCAGAATGGTCTTGTAGTTCTCGGCCAGCCGCTCGATCAGGTGAACAATGTTCTTCTTCACCAGCTCCAGATCGATGATGGCTGCGGCAGCCACTTCCCAATCGGGTACCTTGCCCTTGGCCAGCAGACGGTCATACTTCTTCTGGTCCTTCTCGTGGGCCTTTTCCGCCTTGGCGTTGAGACCGATGGCAGCAAAGTACCGGTCGATCTCACTCTTGACGCTGGAGCCGAAGGTAAAGGTCAGACTATCCTTGTGGATGTTCAGGGGGTCCACGGTTGCCATGACGGCGCCCTGCATGATCTTGTAGGTCTCGTAGGCTTCCTTCTTATTCAGCTCCTCCCGCTGATACACGGGAATAGCGGCTTCCAGCGTCTCCACCGCCTTGGCCATGTTCTCATAGGAAACACCGGCGGTGTACTCCAGGGCGGCCTTGGCGTTGGAAATGAACTCCAGCATGAAGTTCTCGTCCAGATACTTCAGCAGGAAATCATTGAGCTGATCCACCGGCATATCCGGCAGGGGCTGACCGCTGAAGGTCACATAGTAACCCATCCGGAAGAAGTTGGGCACGTCCTTGCTGACGGCCTTGCGCAAAATCTCCCGAATTTCGTACATGGATTTCAGAATTTCCGCATACTCGTGGTCCTTCTTGGCTTTTTTCCACAGGCCGTTCAGGCCGGAGGCCAGGGTCTTGATCCGGTCGGCATCCTCTTTGACCACATAGTCATTGACGGAAGCCTTGGCCTGGGTGGCAATATCGTTGATGCGGTCGGTTGCATCCTTGGTGGAATGCTTTTCCAGCTCAAAGATCTCCACTTCCAGATCGTCCAGTGCCTCCAGAGCGGCCTCATGGGCATCGGAATATGCGGATTCCAGGTCAATGTGCTTGAACTCAAACTTATCGAAGTTCTTGCACATGGTCTTGATCTGGCTTGCCTTGGCGGGGTCATTTTTAGCCAAGACCTCCACCATGGCGTTGCTCAGGCTTTTCAGATAGGTGTTGAAGTTGCTGCGGCTCTCCCGCTGGCGGGCCTTGCCCTTCAGGATCATGGCCTCCGTCAGCTGACGGCCGATCTTCACGATGGGGTTCAGGCTGGACATGGGGTCCTGGAAGATCATGGCAATCTTGTCGCCGCGGATCTTGTGGAACTCCTCCTCGGAGATTTTCAGGAGGTCCTTGCCGTCATAAATGATCTCTCCGGACTCGGTGAGGGCGTTGGCCGCCTGAATGCCCAGGATGGCCTTGGAGGTCACGGACTTACCGGAGCCGGACTCGCCCACGATTGCCAGGGTCTCGCCCTTTGCCAGGTCGAAATCGATGCCACGGACAGCCTGAACCTTACCGTTGCTGGTACGGAAGGAGATCCGCAGGTCTCTTACTTGCAGTTTCGTTTCCATTAGTCATCCTCCCCTCTGGTAGTCGGGTTGAAGGCATCCCGCAGGCCGTTGCCAAACAGGTTAAAGGAGATCATCAGCAGGCTCAGGAACAGGCTGGGCCAGAGCAGCGTGTGGGGTGCAGTGGTCACGGCGGCGTTGCCCTGAGAAAGCAGCGTACCGATGGTGGTACCTGCAAAGGAAGACAGGTCCACAATTCCCAGGTAGGTGATGGTCGTCTCAGAACGGATCACGTTGGGAATGACCAGGGCGCAGGAGGTGATGATGGTACCGATGGCATTGGGGAAGACGTGCCGGAACATCAGCCGGCCGTCGGATGCGCCCAGGGTCCGGGCAGCCATCACAAATTCCTGACTCTTGAAGCGGTAGAACTGTTTCCGGGTCAGCGCAGCCATGCCGATCCAGCCTGTCAGCACAAAGGCGAACAGGAACGACGGAACGATACCCACCTTCTGGGAAAGGTGCCGCTGGAACAGCGTGATCACGACTACGAAGGGAATACCGGACAGAATATCGGAGATACGGTCCATATACAGGTCGATCTTGCCGCCGTAGTAGCCCTGGATAGCACCGTAGATGGCGCCGATGGTCAGGTTAATAATGGAAACGATGATGGCGAAGATCAGGGAAAACCGAGCGCCGATACCGACGCCGCAGAACAGATCCTGGCCCATGGAGTTTGTACCGAAAATATAGGTGGGCTCATGGCCGTTCAGGTAGGTATAGTAGTTGTAGTAGCACACACGGGCCTGCACGGCACCGGACTTGGCGGTAGAGTAGATGTAGCTGCCGTCATCGCCCGCAATCCGCAGAGAATGATACTCAGCACCTTCAATGGACTTATTGGTGGAGTAAACCGGAACGAAATTGCCGTCCTTATCCTTCTGTGCGGCGCCCTTCCCGTCCACCTTATACCAGATATTGGGGTTATCGGTGATGCCGTTGATGTCGGCCGGGTCCACATAGGGATAAATGACCTGGATACCGGTCTCATCCTGCCAAGCCTGAATTTTTTCAAACTCGGCGTAGGAGAATACCCGGTACACAACACCCAGTTCATAATAACGGTTCACTTCCAGATCGTAGGCCTTCCGGTCCACCATCTGGCCCCGGAACTTGACCTGGGTCACATGCTCGCCCACCACACGAAGGGCAGGGTTCATGCCGGTCTCCTGTGCGATACCGGCCCAATAGTCCATGGAAGCATCGTTCTGACTGGAGTGGACCTTGGCACCGTCCATGATGCCCAAGCCCAGCTTTGCAACGGCAGGCACGTAGGAAGGATAGTTGATATAGAGCTTGTCCTTGTCGTTGATGTTATACATGGACAGCATGGGGGATACGATGGAGAAGATCACCAGGAACGCCAGAATCCAGGTAGCAACCACGGAGGACTTGTTCTTGGCAAAGCGGCGCATGGCGTCCTGCATGAAGGTGCGGGACTTGGTTTCCAGTCTCTGATCGTGGAGATGGGCGTCCATCTGTACGAACTGGAATTTTTCCTGAGGGATATGCTCAAATTCGTTATTCATACTCATTTTTTCGACCCCATTCTGATACGAGGATCGATAAGGCCGTAGCTGATATCGACCACAAGGCTGGCTGCCAACCCGATTGCAGTGTAGAAGCAAGTTGTCAGCATGAAAATCGGATAGTCCTGACCGTTAATGGCGTCAATGGTCAGCCGGCCCACGCCGGGGATGGAGAAAATACGCTCGATGATGAGGGAGCCGCCCAAAATGCTGACGAACTCACCAATAATGGCAGGGACGACCACAACGAAGCAGTTCCGCAGGGCATGGCGCACGGTAGCCTGTGCCTTGGTCAGGCCCTTGGTCCGAGCCAGCAGCATAAACTCACTGGTCAGCACCTCGGTCAGCTCTGCACGGGTGGTCCGGGTAAAGCCCGCGATGGTGCCAAAGGCCAGAGACATAATGGCCGGCAGCATACTCACAAACATAGCCGGGCTGAACCAGTCGGTACCGGACTTCATCAGGAACGGCAGCCAGCCCAGTTTAAAGCTGAAAATATACTGAATCAGGAATGCGTAAACAAAGCTGGGCACCGATATGACCACCATGGTCAAGGTTGAAATCAGATAATCCACCCAGGTGTTTTTCTTCAATGCGGCAAACACGCCCAGTGCAATGCCGATGGGGATTGCAAAAATAATGGAGTAGAGGTTCACGATGACGGTAGCGGGCAGTCTCTGGGTAAAGATGTCCAGCACGTCCCGGCCAAGGAACAGCTTGTCGCTGACGCCCCAGTCAAACTTCGTCACGATGTTTTTCAGGAAAATCCAGAACTGCTCCAGATACGGTTTATTATAGCCCATTGCCTCCCGCCGTGCCTCCACGATCGCCGTGTGGGGATCGCCTGCGGGCAGGGGTGCCAGCGGCAGCATCCGGATCAGCACGAAGCACATCAGCGTGATGATCATGAAGACAACGAACATATAGAGGATTCTTTGAAGCGTATACTTTAACATTTGCCTTCCTCCTGTTTTCGTATTTTTGGGGTCAGTGGGGAAGAAACCCACCCTGTACCAGAATAGGGAATGGTCTCGCCCGTTCCGACATTTTTCGTCGAGACGGTCCAGACCGTTCCCTATACTATGAAAGAATGTCCGATATTTAACTCTTTTCCGAAAACCGACTATAGCAGGGGCCCGAAGGCCCCCGCTAAAAGTCGGTTCAGAAGTATCCTTTTTGCCGTAAGGCAGAGCTTAGTACTTCAGCTCGCCACCCTGCTCAGCGACATAAGCAGTCCACTCAGCATCGGTGTAGTTATACTTCGTGTAAGCCAGTCCGCCGTAGCCCAACATTGCGTTGTACTCGTCGGTGACGTAGAACATCTGCTGGGACAGCAGCTGCTGGCCGGCGTCCTGCAGCATAGGCAGGTAGTCGTAGGTTTCCAGAACCTTGCCCTCGATGCCAGCCAGGATGGTCAGACGGGTTTCCACATCGGCAATGCCTTCGCCGAAGCAGTAGTCGGTGCCGTCCACGGTAACGGTAGCGCCGTTCAGAGCGTCGGACCATTCTCTCATGTTCATGGTCAGCTCGGTATCCTTGCCGTCAACAGGCACAGTCAGGGTCAGATCCACGGTGGTAGCATCGAACCAGCCGGCATCATACTGGTGAGTGGGGTTCACATACAGGTCGGTCAGGCCAAACGGATCGAACTTGGAGCCGGTCCAGCCAGCCAGGCTAGTATCGGACATACCGCTCTTCAGCATGGTGCTCCAGTCGTTGCCGTAAGCCGGGGACTTGGTGAACATGATCTTGCCCTCGAAGGGAGTGCCGGCAGTGACCTCAGCCAGCTTCTCGTTCAGGTAATCCAGAGTCTTGGTGTAGAAGTCACTATCCGTGGACAGGGTGTAAACGATGGTCACAGTCTGGTCGGAGACACCGTCACCGTCGCTATCGGTGATGTAACCGGCCTCGATTGCCTCGTTGTAGGCCTCGGTGAACAGCTCCTTAGCTTCCTCGGGATCATAGCCGGTGATGGAAGCAACGGCATCGTCCAGAGAAGCAAACTTGCTGGTATCCACGGAGTAGAAGTCGCACAGGACCTTCTTGGCCTGCTCGGTGGAGCGGTAGGTAGCACCGGTCTCGGGATCGTACACATAGGTCGAGCCGATGATGCCATAGCCGCCGGAACGGGCCGGGGAAATCGTAGCGGCGAACAGTTCCTTATCGAAGGTAACTGCCATAGCCTTCCGGAAGGACTGCAGGGTCATAGTCTGCAGGTCGGTGGTGTTCTGATCGAAGTCGGAAGCAGCCTCACGTTCGTTGAGAGCGTCCATGTTGCCGTTCAGGATCAGGAAGAAGATGGTCTCAGAGGGCACAACGTGGTTGTACTCGGACTGACGGTAGGTGGCAAAGTCATCGGCCTGCAAGCCGTAGGTAGCCAGCTCGCCCTTCAGGAACATCATCTTCCGGGTGGAAGCCTCAGCGACCTCCTCGCAGGTGATGTTGGTGGTCTGGTACATGTCGTAGGTCTGGCCGTCGGCGGGATCCACATAGGTGTGCTTGCCGTCGGTGTAGCCGTACCACTTGTCGTTCTTCTCCAGGCTCAGAGCCTTGCCGCTCTGGAAGGAGGTCAGCTTGTAGGGGCCATAGGACACGGTGGTCTCAACGCTGGTGTTGTAGTTGCTGGTCTTGACACCGTTGGTCTCGGTGATGCAGGAATCGTACAGGTCGGTCTTGACCAGCCAGTTGCTGGACAGGTTGTAGAACAGGTTGAAGCCGGCCAGAGCCTTGCCCAGGACCAGGGTGATCTGATAGTCACCGGTCTTGTAGCAGCCGACGGTGCTGTAATCGGTCACAGCCCACTCGTTGGCATAAACCAGGTAGTCGGGCAGAGTGGTGCCGTCCTCCTCACCCCAGGCCGGATTGCCGGTGACGGTGGTGGTCAGAGCGTCCAGAGTCTCGTCGGTCAGAGGAGCCACGCCGTCCTCGGTGGTGGCATTGGCAATGGTCTCCCACTTGCTGGTGTCGAAGTACTGGTCGCCATATTCTTCGACCAGCTCGCCCAGCAGATCGTCGCCCAGCTGCTTGCAGGTCACATTCACGGCAATGAAAACCTTCTTGCCGTCGGGATTCACATACTGGCCGTCCTCGCCCTTGGTGAGCTCGTCGAGGCTGTAGGTGTTGCCCTCATAAGTGGTGGTGCCGCCCTTGGCATAAGCCTCAGCGCCGGCAATGCACAGGCTGCCGGAGTAGAAGTCAGTAGCGCGGTAGTTCAGCAGGGTCGGATCCAGCAGCCGCTTCATGGACTCAACGTAGTCATCGGCGGTGATGGGGGTGCCGTCCTCCCAGCAAGCGTTCTTGTTCAGGTCGATGGTGTAAGCATAACCTGCGGTAGCGCTCTCGGGGATGTTGAACTCGGGATGCTCGGCCTTAACCTTCTCGGTCACGTCCACAGGGTCGCTCTCGGCCATCTCAGGAACGATCACGTAGCCGGCATAGTCCTCGGTGCCCTCAATGGGATGAGAAGCATCGTTGTAGAAGAATCCGTACAGGCCCACACGAATGAAATCGGCCAGATAGGAATCATCCTGAGTCTGATAGGTGTGGGGATTCCAGTTGGCGCACAGCGTGCTCACGGAATCCTTATAGGTGTAGGTAGCGTCCGCTGCCGGAGTGGTAGTAGACGGTTCAGTGCTCTTGGTAGAATCGGTGCTGGGAGTGGTGGGATCCGCAGGCTTCTTGGTGCAGCCGGCGAAGGCAGCCACGACCATGGCCAGAACCAACAGCAGTGCAAGTGTCTTCTTCATTTTGTTACCTCCTTATTATTTCCTATGAAAGCGGACCCGGTGAAGATCCGAACCATAGTCTTTGCAAAAACCTTGCAGGAGATCCCTCCGGAACTTTCATTCCATTGGGTAATTTCCAAGTCCCCCTTTAGGTTTGTGCATATTCTAGCACATGCCATCCCGGAATTGCAAGCCCTAATTTCCGGTTTCGTGAATAATTCACGATTTACCCAAATGGATTTGAGAGCCTTTCCGGGTTCTTGTACAACATACAGGGGCAAAAAAGACAGGTATAGATATCTGTTTCCCGTTGAAAGACACCCAGATTGTTTTTCTACGGAAAACGCATGGTAGCCGTAGGAAAGAACGTCCGGTTTCGTCCCTTTTGCTTCCTCCTCGACGGTTTGTATTTCTATGCACACCGTTTTTCACCCCGTCGGGGTCCATTATGCAAATTGGCCGCCGGAGGCTTTCAAACGCAGCCGGAGAAGCGCCTCCGCTGGGCAAAAAAGCATCCCCATACAGGGGATGTCCGTCCTTCTGAGGATCGCCTTCCCTGGGAAAGGCCAGAAAAAAAGCGCCCACGGGGGGCGCCCTTTTTCATTCCGGCTTGCTACTATAAATGTATCTCACTCGTTCTTTTCCAGGAACGCCCGGTACCAGGCCTGGGTATGCTCCGCCTGGCTGTCCGCATAGTAGATCCCGCTGAACAGCACAGATTCCTCGTCGGGCGTATTCACGGTCACGTCGATCAGGAGGGTCTCTCCCGTCCATTCTTCCGTAGCCACCGGGCCCTGAACGGTATACCCGTCATAATCATACGGGTACATGGTACTCACATGGCCTTCCCTGGCATCCGCCATCACGGCCTCCGCCAAAGCCCGCCGGTCCTCGCCGTCAGTGGGCATGGCCGTCAGGCCCTCATCGCTGTACACAAGGATGGTATTCTGGGGCCAGGCAATCACGCCCGCCACGTCCTCCAGCCTTTGTCCGGTTGCATCCATCATGCTGCTGAATACAATGTCCGGCCGGGAGAAAAGTGCGCGGATATTCTTCTCTGCACTGCCCCAAGACGTGTAGCAGCGAGTCATTTTCGTGCCGTCCTTCAGCGTATAGACCACGCTGCCGTAGCCCCAGCCCTGGTTCGGCTTTTCCCGGACTACCGTCTTGTGGGCGTCCAGAATCCCGGCAATATCCGCCGGGTCAGTAAAAGTTGCGTTGGTGCGCGCATAGCGCAGGTCCACGGCGACCACATCAACTTCCTCCGGTACCCGGTTTTCCAGATTCAGAGGGTCCAGGTCCGTGATAAACATACTCCCGGCGAAAACCAGGGCGATGATGCCCAGCCCTAAGAAGCTGCGCAGAGAGAACACCGCCACCCTCCGTTCCAGCAGCATTTTTCCGCCGAAGTACCCCGCCACCAGTCCCAAAGCCAGGAACAGATAGGCGTTGGTACCGATGCTGAACAGCAGATCGGACAGCAGGTACAGCACCACGCCTGCGCCCACGGCGAAAATGGTCTGCATAACGGGCGTCAGACCCCGGACCGCCAGGAAATCTCTGGCGGATTCCAGTTTCCGATGCCTGTAGAGGATCAGTCCGCCAACGGCGGCCGCAATGCCCACGGCGGCGCAGATGGCCGTATAAGCCCAGGCGGACCGCATATCGGCGCTCAGCTCCGAAAAGAGGAGATAGTCCGTGTTATCGTAGCTGTAATCTAGGGCCATCAGCGCCTTCACCGGGGAGAAGTTGTCCAGCCAGTAGGCATTCACTTCGATGCCGTACAGCAGCGGCGTATAAAGCTGGTCAATGGCAAACCGGGCCAGCAGGGCCAGGAACTGGACGACGACATACACCGCCAGCGCCGCAAACCGATTTCCCACCAGTTGGCAGCACAGAAGGCCCGTTCCGAAGAAGAACAGGAAGGTCAGCGTGGCGTAGAGCAGCCACCAGAAGGGTATGGTCCCCCGGCAGGTGGAATACATGACCCCGCAGACCAGCATATTGGGCACGAAGCTGAACAGGAAGCCGCTGACGGCGTGGCTCCCATACCAGCCCTCCCGGCAAAGGGGCATGGCGTGCAGGGCGTTGCACAGCCGGGCGTTATAGAGATCCGAGCTCAACAGCACCGCACAGGCCCCGCCGTAGAAAAAGTTGATAATGCCCATGGCATCGATGCACCCATTCCACTGCCCAACGGTCTTGGAATTGCTGATGCCCACGGTCAGGAGCATGATGAGCATGACCACGCAGTAGCAGGCCCAAAGGGGCGCATAGCGGGTAATGTCCTTCCGGACCACCGCCCATTTACAGTACGATTTCCTTGATGGCATAGTCCACACCTCCCAGTTCGTAGATAAAAATTTCTTCCAGGGACAGGGGCAGCACGTCAAAATAGGCAGGGTTCATGGCCTCCACCCGTTCGCCCACTTCCTTGGCACTCCCCCGGACCACCAGGGTCCTGAGCCGCCCGGACTGGCTCTCGTGCAGCACGTTCAGCCCCTCCGGCACGTCGCCCACCAGCTGCACCTTCACGGTGCTGCCCTGCATATCCGCAAGGCTGCGCTCCAGAAGCATGGCTCCCTTGTCCATGATGCCCACATGGTCGCAGATGTCCTCCAATTCCCGCAGATTGTGGGAGGACACCAGCACCGTAGCCTCCCGGCTGGCCACGTCGGAAAGCAAAATGCTCCACACCTGCCTCCGCATTACCGGGTCCAGGCCGTCCACCGGCTCGTCCAGAATCAGCACGTCCGGCCGGAGGCACATGGCCAGGTGAAAGGCCGCCTGCTTCTGCATACCCTTGGAGAACCGGCGGATAGGGCCGTTCTCCGGCAGCTGAAAGACCTCCCGCAGGCGATGATAGAGGTCGTCGTCAAAATGGGGGTACATTCCCTTGTAGAAGGTCCGCATATCGGAAACAGACGCCGAGGGGAAGAAGAAAATTTCATCGGGAATGAACCCGATGCGGCTTTTCAGCGCCTCGTTTTCATAGATCGGCACCCCCTCCATGCTGACAAGGCCGGAATCCTGCCGGTAAACGCCGGTCAGATGGCGAATGGCGGTGGTCTTGCCGGCGCCGTTGGGGCCTACCAGGCCGTACACGCAGCCTCTGGGTACGGTCATGGTCAGGTCGTTCAGGGCCGTGAAGGTCCCGAAGCGCTTGGTAACGTGCTGCATTTCAAGCATTGTTCTCTGCTCCTTTCTCAGGGATGCGCTCCCGCAGGGCCCGTGTAGTGGCTCCGGCCGCCAGCAATTCCAGCGCCGTCCGGTCGAAGCGGTCGTAAAGGTCCCGCATTTCGCCGGTGGTGGGGATGGTCCCCACAAAGCTTCCCTTCCCGGGGACGGAAACGATCCACCCCTGCAATTCCAGCTCCCGATAGGCCCGCTGGATGGTGTTTGGGTTGATGGTCAATTGGCTGGCCAGCTCCCGGACCGAGGGAAGCCGGTCACCGGTCTGCAAAATGCCGGAGAGAATTTGCTCCCGGAAGCCATCAATGACCTGGGTGTAAATCGGCCGGGCATCCCGGTAGTCCAAGTGGATCATGTGGTTCACCTCCAAGGTGTATGGCAGTGTGTGAATTGTACTAATACAGTTATACACGCTTTTCAGGGAATTGTCAAGCGGCAGGGGTTTAAGATTCGTTTAAGAGTGCGGTAGGGGCTGCCGATGAAGCACAGGCCAAAGGCTCCCCCTACACAGGGGAGCCAGCGCCCCGCCGGGGCTTTCTCTCCCCTTTACTTTTCCGCCATTTCCGGGTATAATGAACCCAGAACCCCCATTTTTCTACGGAAAGAGCGTGATCCCATGACCGAAAAAATCAAAAACGCCCTGCCCGGCGGGCTTGCCTTCCCCCTTTTCGGGGTGTATCTCGAATGGCTGCTGTTCTTTGCCGACGGAGCCGGGAACCCCTCCGCTCTGGTCCTTTTCCGGCTGGCCCTGGCGGGAGCCGCCTTCGGCGCTTTCCTCTGGCTGCTGAGCCGATGGCTCCCCAACAAAAAAGCTGCCCGGTGGGTCACGGGCATTGGTTGGTTCCTGGCCGGGGTGCTGGTCATCGCCAATCACTGCTGCCATGTCTTTTTCGGAACCTATTTCCAGCTTTCCTTCATGCTCTCCATGTCCACGCAAGTGGCCGGGGGCTTCTTCCGGGAGACCATGACCACGATTCTCCACAACCTCTGGTTCTTCCCTCTGGGCTTCCTGCCCATGATCCTGACGATTGTTTTCCGGAAAAAACTTATCCCGGAGGGCCGGGACGGGGGCTTCGTCAGCATCGGAGTGTTCGCCCTGCTGACCTTCTGCGCCGTACTGCTCTGCCATACCGGCGCTGACGGGCGCTACTATACCTACGCTTACTCCGCCAGCGACGCCACCCCCCGGTTCGGCCTGGTGAATTCCCTACGGCTGGAAGGGCAGTATGCCCTTTTCGGCCAGCCTGCCAAAAAGCCCGCCGCCACGGTGCCGACCGTCCCCGCAACATCGCCCACCACCGTCCCCAGGTCGCCGGTCGAATCCACCGCCGCCACGGAGGTCCCGGAGGCGACGGAGCCCATCGTCTACGGCAAAAACGTCACGGATATTGACTTTTCTTCCCTTTCCGCCGGATTTGAGGACATGGACGCCTATTTTTCTTCTCAGGAGCCTACTTCTCAGAACGCCTACACGGGCCTGTTCGCTGAAAAAAACCTCATTTTCCTGACGGCGGAGGCCTTCTCCACCTCGGTCATTGACCCGGTGCGGACCCCCACCCTCTACAAGCTGGCCAACAACGGCTTCGTATTTACCAATTTTTACCAGCCCGGCTGGACCCAATCCACCACCGGTGGGGAATTTGCCAACATGACCGGCATCATCCCCACCTGGGTCAACGGCACCACGGCCTTTCAGGCCAGCATTTCTGACGCCATGCCCCTGGCCATGGGCTGGACCTTCCGGTCCCTGGGCTACCGGGCCCGGGCCTACCACAACAACGACTATACCTACTACAACCGGGACCTGACCCACCCCAACCTGGGCTACGACTACAAGGGCTACGGCAACGGCCTGAACCTGAACCATGTGAACTGGGTCCCCTGCTCGGACCTGGACATGATGGAAAACAGCGTGGACGAGTATATTTCCGACTATCTGGAAACGAAAATTCCCTTCCACACCTACTATATCACCGTTTCCGGCCACGCCTATTACAGCTTCCTCTATAATGACATGGCCATTCTCCATCAGGAGGAGACGGCAGACCTGCCCTATTCCACCACGGTCCGGGCCTATCTGGCCGCCCAGATAGAGCTGGAAAACGCCCTGACCTATCTCATGGATAAGCTGGACCAGGCGGGAATCTTAGAGGATACGGTCATCGTCCTGGCGGCGGACCACTACCCCTACGGTATGACCCAGGACTGCCCGGAGGATTATTATGCGGAAATGACAGGCATTGACGACGATGAAAACAAAACCACCCGCTACCGGAATACCCTGATCCTGTGGAGCGGGGATATGCCGGAGCCGGTGGTGGTGGAAAAGCCCTGTTCCTCCATCGACATCGTGCCCACCCTCTACAACCTGTTCGGCATTTCCTACGATTCCCGGCTCCTGAGCGGGCGGGACATTCTGGACGATTCCGTGGCCCCCGGAGAAGTCTCCACGGCCATGGGCATCGTGGTGTTCCCGGCCTACGGGGGCTACGGCCAGAGTTGGGTGACCAATGCAGGGATTTACGAGGCCTCCGAAGGGGTGTTCAAGCCCTTCGATGGAGTCACGGTCAGCGAGGATTACGTTTCTCAGGTGGATGCGCTGGCGGAGGACCGGTGGTACTACGCCCGGCTCCTCATTCAGCAGAATTATTTCGCCCACGTTTTTCCCGACTGGGAAAAGCCGGACATCGGATAAGGAGGAATTTCCGTGAAAAAAGGACTGGTTCTGGAAGGCGGCGGCAGCCGGGGCGTCTTTACCTCCGGAGTGCTGGACTATCTGCAGGAGCAGGGCGTGACCTTTGACTACTGCGTGGGCGTGTCCGCCGGAGCGGGCAACGCCATGAACTTCAAATCCGGCCAGACCGGCCGGGCCCACCGGATCGTAGGCAAGACCGACGCCCATCTTTACTACGGCGTGTCCCAGGCCCGCCACTCCGGCAAGCTGCTGGACCTGGACTATCTCTACCGAACCATGACCTATGAAGGGGACGCCCCCTTCGACTTTGCCGCCTACTACCGCAATCCCATGGAGTGCGAGTACACCGTTACCTGCTGCGAGACCGGTCAGGCAGAATACTTATCGGAATCCGTATACCAGAACCGGCTGCTGGACATCGTGAAGGCCAGCTGCTCCCTGCCGGGCATCTGCGCCCCGGTGGCCCTGGACGGCAAGCACTATCTGGACGGGGGCATCGGGGATTCCCTGCCGGTGTTCCGGGCCATGAGCAAGGGCTGCGAGAAAGTCATTCTCGTGACCACGAAGGTGGCCTCCGACGTGCACCCCACGGATTATTCCCGGGTCCGTCCCTTGATGAGCCGGCTCTACAAGCGCCGCTATCCTGCCTTTTTTGCGGCCCTGATGACCCGCTGCAAGCGGTATTTTGCAGAATTGGATGAAATTCTGGAGCTGGAAAAAGAGGGCCAGATCCTGGTGATCCGGCCCGAGGTGTGCAATGTAAAGACGCTGGAAAGGGATGCCGAGGCCATGCAGGCCTTCTACGAGCATGGCCGTGCCATGGGCGAAGCCTGGCTGCCGAAGATCAGGGCCTACCTGAGCGAGGAATGAGTCAATCCTCCAAATGGCCCAGCTGGTAAAAGGCCACGGCGCTGGCCGCCGCCACGTTCAGGGAATCCGCGGCGTGGCTCATGGGGATCATCACGGTGTAGTCGCACCGGGCGATGGTATCCGGGGCCAGCCCGTCCCCTTCCGTACCCAACACGACCGCCAATTTTTCCGTTTCCCCAAGCCGGGGGTCCGAAAGCCGCAGGGAATCCTTCCGCAGCGCCATGGCTGCGGTGGTGAAGCCCAGGGAGCGCAGGACCTCCGGCCAATTTTCGGGCAAATAGGTCCAGGGGACCTGAAAGACCGTGCCCATACTCACCCGACTGGCCCGGCGATAGAGGGGGTCGCTTCCGGCGCTGGTCAGCAGCACCGCATCCATGCCCAGGGCCGCCGCCGAGCGGAATACCGCCCCCAGATTGGTGGGGTTCATAATGTTTTCCAGCACCGCTACCCGGGTAGCGCCATTCAAAACCTGCTCCAAAGTAGGCAGTTCCGGGCGGCGCATGGCGCAGAGCATCCCACGGGTCAGGTGGAAGCCGGTCAGCTGGGTCAGGACCTCCAGGCCGGCCGTGTACACGGGGATGTTTTCCGGACACCGGGCCAGGATTTCCGCCCCGCGGCCCGTGACGTGCTTCGGCTCCATCAGGAAGGACACCGGCACACAGCCCCCGTCCATGGCCCGGCCGATGACCAGAGGGCTTTCCGCCACAAAAAGGGCGTTGGCCGGGTCCGCCCGGTTGAGAAGCTGATTTTCCGTGAGCCGTGCATAAATGTCCAGCTCCGGTGCGGAAAAGTCCTGAATTTCGATGATATTCGCCATGGTTTCACCATTCTTTCCATAATTTCGACGGCCCCCGGGCCGATTTTTTCTTTTTCGCCCCTTTTCGCAGGAAATGCGAAGAGCCTCCCGGCGTGTAGGGGTGTCGGTCCTTCTGAGGGGAGCCTTCCCCTGGGGGAAGGTGGCTCACGCTTGCGTGAGACGGATGAGGGGCGGTAGGCAGTTGGTTATTCAGTGTAGGGGCGGGGCATGCCCCGCCCGCCGAATTTCATACGCAGAAACTGGCGGGGCGTTTGCCTCCCCTGTGTAGGGGGAGGTGGCTGCCCGTCAGGGCAGTCGGAGGGGGTGTACGGTTGGATTTTGTAGGAGACTATCGAACGATTGCTTTCACCGTGTCGGTAGCTTACACCCCCTCAGTCACACCGAAAGGTGTGACAGCGCAGTAGAGGTATGACTGCCACCGGCAGTCATGTAGATTCTTATTCGCTGTGCGGGGCACAACCCTACACAGGGGAGCCTTAACTCAGAGGAACCGGCCCCGTACTTCTGAGAAAAGCCTTCTCCCTGGGGAGAAGGTGACAGCCCTTTAGGGCTGACGGATGTGGGGTGTATCGTATTTCCGGGCGGTCCTAAAATCGCACCGGGTCCCCTCCACACCCGGCCCCTTTGGGGCCACCCTCTCCAGCAGGAGAGGGCTTTTCCTCTGTCCCGGAGGCTTTTTCGTCGATTTTTGCCGCTCAAATGTCGGCAGCTGGCGGGCGGGGCATGCCCCGCCCCTACATTCATGAACGATAGCCCCTACCGCCCCTCATCCGGCCGGAATTGCGATTCCGGCCACCTTCCCCCAAGGGAAGGCTTTTTCTCTATCCTGTCAGCCTCTGCGCCGATTTATCACGCTCAGTCATTGCAGCTTCGCCCCTACAAGAATTCTCCGGCATTTCCCTTATTATACCACCCCATCTTCTTCCCTGCAAGTTAGTACCGCAGGAATCGCCTGACCTTTCCCTCCGCCCGATGGAGGGTCCGGGACACGGTGCTTTTCGCCACGCCCCGCTCTGCGGCAATGGTCGGGATATTCTTCTGCTGGATGTAATAGGCCAGCAGCGTCTCCCGCTGCAAGGGGGTCAGTTCCTCCTCTATGACCCGGGACAGCCGCTTTTGCAGCAGTTCCGGCGTGAGCCTTGGCCCCTGGTAGCCCTCATAAAGTGTATTTTTCATTCCGATGATACCCCGGCTCATAGTACCGGCGGGTCAGCTCCGCCAGTTCGTTCATTTCCGTCAGCATCGGCGTGAGTTCCGCAATACGCCGCTTCAAATGCCAGATTTCCTCTGGGTCCTTCTCCTGGGCCAGCAATTTCCTCAGTTCCGCCAATCTCGCCCGCAAAGGCCGGGCCGCCGCCTCATAGCTTTCGCTCAATTCCCACAGGTGCATCCTTCCCCCTCCTTCCGCACCGGCAGCACCAAAGCCCCGGCCAGTAGACCTCGCCGCCGCAGATTTCGCAGAACCCCGCAGGCCTTGCCGCCTGAGGGTCCACATACAAAACGCCCTGAATTTCCATAATGATTCCTCCCGTTCCAGTTTTTTCCATGGAACAAGAATATCACACGCTGCGTGTGAAAAAACACGAATCGTGTAGTTCCCGATTTCGATTTTTATTTTTTTCCGGTTCTGCTACAATGGCCCCAACGGAGGTGAAGGAAATGCTGGGCGCACGCATTGCCGCTCTGCGGCGGCAGGCCGGAATGAATCAGGGGGAATTGGCGAAAAAACTGGGCATCAGCCCCAGCACTGTGGGGATGTACGAACAGGGCCGCCGGGAACCGTCGGCAGAAATGCTGGTACGGCTGGCAGATGCCTTTTCCGTGTCCACGGACTTTTTGCTCACCGGTTCCCCGGCCCCGCCGGAGCGGGAACGGCTGGAATCCCTGCTGGCCCATGCCCTTTCCGGGGCCGAAAGTCAGCTGTCCCGGCGGCGGGAACCGCCCTTCACCGGGGAGGAATTGACCCTGCTTCTCTCGGCGCTGCTGCGCTGCCCTTGACGAACGGCCCCATCCGGGGTATGATGTTAGGAAAAGGGGGCGACACCATGGATGATCGGGATTTTATGGAAGCGGCGCTGGCGCTGGCCAGGGAAGCCGCCGACGCCGGGGAAGTGCCGGTGGGCTGCGTCATCGTGCGGAACGGGGAGATCGTAGGCCGGGGCCGGAACCGCCGGGAGGAGGCCAAAAACGCCCTGGCCCATGCGGAGATCGAAGCCATCGACCAGGCCTGCCGGACCCTGGGGGGCTGGCGGCTGTGGGAGTGTACCCTGTATGTCACGTTGGAGCCATGCCCCATGTGCGCCGGGGCCATTCTGCACGCCCGCATCCCACGGGTGGTCTACGCCGCCCCGGACCCGAAGGGCGGGGCCATGGGGGGCCTGTGCGATTTGAATGAGATTCCCTTCAACCATCATCCTGCGGTCGAAAGCGGCCTTTTAGAGGCGGAAGCCGGGGCTTTGCTGCAGGATTTCTTTCAGAATTTACGTCTGACGCTCCACTCCCGCCCCAAATGGCGGCGGCCAGCGTCCACACAAAAGGAGGACCCACATGACCCATGATCGGGTGCTGCGGACCGGTGCGGCGGCCATCGCCCTGGCGGTGGTGCTGAAAATTTTCACCTCCGTTCCGCTGCCCACGAAGCTGTTCAACGCCCAGTCAGTAAGCCGCTGGGTGATCTATCTGGAAACGGGCCGCATCCTGGCGGAAACGGTCCCCGCCACCCAGGCCACGGAGCCAACCCCAACGGTCATAGAGAAAGAGCCACCGGAAGAACCCCGGCGGCTCTCTTTTTCGCCCTCGGACGGCGATCTCGTGAACATCCGCAGCAGCTGGGACTGCGCCCTGACTCCCCGGGAGCTGGTCATGGAAAAACTGGACTGGGATCTGACCGGGGACGAGCCCACGGTGCTGATTTACCACACCCATGCCATGGAAAGCTACACGCCCCAGACCGGGGAGGACTACACCGAGGAGGTTCCCTTCCGCACCGCCGATCTGGACTACAACATGGTAAGCATTGGCACCCGGCTGGCGGAATTGCTGGAAAATGCAGGAATTTCCGTCCTTCACGACACCACCCTCCACGATGCGGCGTCCTATAATGGGTCCTATGCCTCCTCCCGGGAGACGGTGGAGAAATACCTGGCCCAATATCCCTCCATCCGGCTGGTGCTGGACATCCACCGGGATGCAGCGGAGGACGGCAGCGGCCATCAGGTGGCCACCACCGCCGAAACGGCCCAGGGGGACACGGCCCGGCTGATGCTTGTGCTGGGGTCCGAGGCCGGGGGACTGTACAATCCGAATTGGCAGGAGAATTATGCTCTGGCGGTGAAATTACAGGCGGTTCTGGAGCAGGAAAGCCCCGGACTGTGCCGGGAATTGCACCTCACGGACCAACGGTATAACCAGGATTTGTCCCCGGGAGCCTTGCTCATCGAAGTAGGCGCCGCCGGAAACAGCCATGACGAGGCCCTCCGTGCCATGACGCCCCTGGCTGAAGCCATCGCTGCCTTGTCCAAAGGGGCGAATTGACAGCGAAGCGGAAATAGCCTTCCCCTGGGGAAAGGCTATTTTCGCCCCACCGGGGGATTTTCCCGCAATGAACAGAACGACGCCCCGGAGGGGAAATACCCTTCGGGGCGTCTTGTAGGGGGAAGGTCCGGCAGAGGGGAGAGTGACCCTCTGCGGACGATGAGAAATTAGCCGTTCTTGCGCTTCTTCAGCAGCACGAATGCCATGGCCATCATACCGGTCAGCGCAACTGCCGCCATGGAAGCCATCAGGGCCAGGTCGGCGGGATCGCCGGTGCCGGGGGTCACGGTGGGCTTCGTGGGCTCCGTGGGAGCCTCAGTGGGCTTGGTGGTCTCCTCGGGTTCGGTATCCTTGGTCGGCTCGGTGGTCTCGCTGGGCTTGGTCGGGTCGGTGGGCTTCGGCTCACTGGGCTTTGTGGGCTCCGTGGGAAGCACGTCGCCGTAGTAGAAGAACTTCTCGGTGCTCACCTCGCCGCAGTTGGCGCAGGTGTACCAGTAAGTGGCCCGCTCGGTGGTGGTGGCGTCGGAACGCTTGGTAGCGGCGCTGACCACCTCCTTGGAGAAGTCATGGCCGGTAGCCTTAACGGTCACGTCGGTGATTTCGGTCTTGCCCTCTGCATCGGCAAATTTCTTGCCGCAAACAGAGCATTCCCAGTATTCCTTGGTGCCGTCCTCGGTGCAGGTGGCCTTCACAGCCTCATGGTGGGTCAGCTTATGGCCCGAAGCCGGGATGGTCACGTCGGTGATCTCGGTCTTGCCCTCTGCATCGGCAAATTTCTTGCCGCAGACGCTGCATTCCCAGTATTCCTTCGTGCCGTCCTCGGTGCAGGTAGCAGCCTTGGCCTCGTGATGGGTCATGGTGTGGCCCAGAGCGGCAATGACCAGGTCAGCTTCGGTGGTCTCGGAGGTGCCTTCGGCATCGCTGAACAGCTTGCCGCAGACATCGCAGCTCCAGTATTCCTTCATGCCGGTCTCGGTACAAGTAGAGGCCTTGGCCTCATGATGGGTCAGTTTATGGCCCGAAGCCGGGATGGTCACGTCGGTGATTTCCGTGGTACCGGCCTCGTCGGAGAAGTTCTTGCCGCAGCGGCCGCAGGAATAGTAAGCCACGTTACCGGCCTCGGTGCAAGTAGCAGCCTTGGCTTCGTGGAAGGTCATCTCGTGGCCCAGAGCGGCAAGGGTCAGGGCTTCCAGAGTGGTCTCGGTAGTGGCAGCCTCGTCGGCGAACAGCTTGCCGCAGACATCGCAGCTCCAGTATTCCTTCATGCCGGAGGCGGTGCAGGTAGCGGCCACGGCCTCATGATGGGTCAGGGTATGGCCGTCGGCGCAGGGGTCGGAGGAGCCGGAAACCAGCTTCACGTTGTCGATGGCGAACATGCCGTCGTAGTCATCGTACACGGAGCCGCTCTTCAGCCGGAAAGCGAACTGGACGTTTGCGGTCCGGTAGGCTTCAGGGACCTCCACTTCGGCAGTGCCCTTCAGGTAGATGCCGCCGGGATTGCCCAGCTCCGTGGCGTTCCAGATAGCGGTCCAGGTGCTGCCGCCATCGGTGGAGGCCTCGAAGGTGAAGTAGGCGTACTTGTTCAGGATGGTGTAGCGGTGCAGCAGGTAATCGAAGAACACGGTGGCGCTCTTGCCGGTCAGATCCACAGCCGGGGAGATCAGCAGCTCGTCCTGCTTGGCTCCGTTGGTCATGGGCTGAGCATCGCCGTCGGCGCCGTTGGTGCTGTAATCGCCGTAATCGGACTCATAATAATCCAGATCCACCCGGGCCTGCTTGGTGTCATTCAGGTTCCGCTGGGTTCCCTGATGCCAGCTATAGGACATGGCGCTGGTATTGGTGGACTTGACGGTCCAGCCACCGCCGGGGAAGTCGTCGTTTTCGAAGTCATTGTCAAACTTGGCGGCTGCCTTGGCGAACTTGGCTTCGATGGTGTGATTGGCGGACACATCGGAGAAGGTGTAGCTTTCCACCTTGCCAACGCTTGCGCCGTCCACGGTCACGTCGCTGATTTCATAACCGGAGGAAGCGGCGATGGCGAAGGTCGCGCTCTCGCCCTTGGCCACGGTCACGGTGCCGTTGGGGGTAATGACGCCGCCCTGGTCGGCGGAGGCCGTGATGGTGAACTCCTCGGTGGGCCGGTAGAAGGTGGCCGCAATGGTGTGGTCCTCGGTCACAGCCTTGAAGGTATAGGTGCTGACCTTGCCCACGCTCTCGCCGTCCACGGTCACATCCGCAATGGCGTAACCCTCGTCGGCGGTAATGGTGAAGGTCTGGTCCAGACCGTTCTTCACAAACACGGTACCGTCGGGGGTGATGGAGCCGCCCTGTCCCGCAGTCGCCGTGATGGAATGCTCGGCGCCGCTGGCTCCGGTGGTGATGAGCTTCACATTGTCGATGGCCACGGGACCTGCGTCCTCGGTATTGCCAACATAATGGAAAGCGATCTGGATGTTCTTGGAGGCGTACTCCACGGGAATTTCAATGGTGGCAGAGCCGTCCAGAGCATAGCCCGTGGTGCTGTGGTAGGTGCTGTACATATCCCACAGGGAGGTCCAGGTGCTGCCGCCGTCGGCGGAAATTTCCACGGTAACGGTGTTGTCCTTGTAACGGATGCCGCCGACACCGTAGCAGTAGTCGAAGGTCAGGGTCCGGGTCTTGCTGCCGCTCAGGTCCACAGCCGGGGAGATGAGCCATTCGTTCTGCTTACCGCCCTTCCAGTCGCCCTTGATATAGGCGTGGTTGGTGGTGTTGCCCAGGTTCTTCCAGTTGTAGTACACGCCCTTGGCCCAGATGTAGTCCGCATTGGTCTCAGTGCCCTGGACCGTCCAGCCGTGGCCGGGGAAGGTGTCGGACTCGAAATCGTTCTCGAACTGGGTCTGGTCGGCAGCCGCAATTTCGGTGAAGGTGGCGGCCACGAAGTAACTCTGATCCATGGTCAGGGTGTAGGTGTTGTCGGTGACGGTCACGCTCCGGCCGTTGACCTTCACGCCGGTGAGCTCATGGCCCATGTCGGGGGTAAAGGTCAGGGTTACAGCCGTACCCGCAGCGTAAGTGCCGGACCCGGCAGGGGTCACGGTGCCGCCTGCGGTTGCGGAGGTGGTCAGGGTCACATCGGAGGAAGCCGCAGTGCCGGGGGCGGTCAGCTTCACGTCGTCCAGAGCGACCTTACCGGCATCAGCACCCGCAGTCTTGTAATAGTGGAAGGCGATCTGGACGTTTGCCGTCTTGAACTGCTCCGGAATTGCCAGTTTCACGGTGCCAGTCTGGTTATATTCGGACTGCTTTGCCTCGTTCTTGGCATTCCAAATCACGGTCCAGGTCTTGCCGCCGTCGGTGGTGGCCTCGGCGGTGTAGGACATCGCACCGCTGTACAGCTTGCTTCTCTCAAAGCCATAGACGAAGTGCAGGGTAGCATCCTTGCCGGTCAGGTCCACAACGGGAGAGATCAGCCACTCATCCTGCTTGGCACCACCGCTGTAAGAGTCCTCATCGTACTCGTCCACGTCCACGCCAGCCTGTTTGTTGGTCTTGTCGGTGGTCGGGGAGATATAAGTGACCTTCATCTGCTTCCAGGTGCAGGAACTGTTGGTCTTTTTCACCGTCCAGCCCTGGCCCAGCAGGCTTGCGTCGAAGTCGTTGGCGAAGACAGTCTCCTCACCGGCGGCCGCAGCGACCTTGAAGGTAGCGGAAATGGTGTGATCCACGCCCGCCCGCTCGAAGGTGTAGCTGGTCAGGGGGCCCATGCTGGTGCCGTCCACCACCACGTTCTCCACCTGATAACCGGCGGCGGGGGTAATGGTAAAGGTCTTGCTGGTTCCCTTCTTCACCAGGGTCTCGCCGGAGGGGCTGATGGTGCCGTTGTCGCCTGCGGTGGCGGTGACGGCCACATAGTTCTCCCGCACATCGGCGTAAAGGGTCACGTCGTCAATGGACAGGGTGGAACCGCCCTTGCCACGGTACACAAAGGCAAAGCGCAGATCCTTGGCATCCTGGAACTTGGCCGGGATGGTCACTTTTGCCTGGGTGGGGACCCAATCGGTGAACAGGCCCGCATTATCCCACAGGTTCCAGATCTCCTCCCAGGTCTTGCCGCCGTCGGCGGAGACCATGACCAGCAGGTTGTTGTGCTTGTACTGGGTGGTGAACCAGTAGTTGGTGATGAAGTTGAAGACCATGTGAACGTCGGTGTTCACGCCGGAAATATCGGTGGTCCGGGAGATCAGCCACTCGTCCTGCTGGTTGTCGTTATCGTAGTCCACGCTGGCAGTGTAGTCTTCATCCCGATACCAGGTGTTCACGGAACTGCCCTTGGACTCCTTGCTCCAATCCGCAGGCAGCCAGGCGCTGTTGAAGTCCTCGGTCCAGAGGATGTTGGTGGGCTTGATGGTGGCGTAATCATCGGTGTTGCCGGGCACGGTGACGGTGTAGGTCCGGGAGTTGCCGGCGTAGTCATGGACGATCATGCCGAAGCGCTCGCCCATACCGGTCACGTCCGCTTCCTGCACATGGGTGGTCTGGCCGGGCTTGGTCTCGCCGATGCCGTCGCCGCCGTAGAGCAGGCTGGAATTGCTCAGATTGTAGAAGATGTAAGCGGCCACATACTGGTTGTCGCTGACATCAAAGCTCAGGTAATACCGGCCCTCATCCTCCGAGACCTTCAGATTTCTGGCCTCGGGCTGCTCGGTGTCCACGGTGATGGGGAACTCCCAGGAGGATTTCAGGTTGTTGGAAGCATGGTCCGCATAGGGCAGGGTGGCCTCGATCTTCACGGTGGCCTTGGTGTTGTTGGGCAGGCTCATGCCGTTCTTGTCGGTGCCGTACCAGGGGGCGATACCGGTTCCCTCCTCGCCGCCAACACCTGCGGGAGTGATCTGATAGTAGCTGTAGGAGTAGATGGATTTACCCACATACTCGGCAGTGTTGTCATAGTACACTTCGCCGTTCTCGCCGGTGATGGTGTAGTGCAGGGTCTTGGCGTTCCGCAGCAGACCGGTGTAAATGCCGCTGAGGTTATCCAGGAAGTCATCGCCGTTGGGGGAGATGGCATTCCGGTCGGCCAGATAGGGAATCTTGAAGTAGTTATTGTCGCCCAGATAGGTGTCCACGGTGTTCTCGCTGGAGGACAGGTAGGCAGTGTTGGTGTAGGACTGGGCCTCGCTGGCGGAGCCGTCCAGATGGTCCCAGTAGGTGTCGCTTTCCATGATGGGGGCCTTGGTCCAGTCGCCGTAGAAGGCCAGGAACGGCACGCTCAGATCGATGGCGTCGGGCAGCTCCTTGCCGTCGGCGTCCACCTCAGCCAGGGTCACGAAGCCGTCCACATAGAAGCCGTTGGTGAAGGTCTTCAGGGTCTTGGCCGGGTCGGTGAGGGTCACGGTGACGGTCACGTCGGCGGTAGAACCGGCGGCCACGGCCACCCGGTTATCGGTGCAGTTGGTGGTAAAGGTATGGTCCAGCACCACGGCAGTCTCGGAGCTGGTGGTGTAGGTCTTGCCCTCGGCATTGGTGTACTCGGTGGAGCCGTCGGTCAGCACCCAGGGGGTGATGTCGTAGTACAGGGTGGTGTCGCCGGTATTATGCACCGTGAAGGTCATGGTGTACTTGCCGGTCATGTCGGGATCGTCCTTCAATTCCAGCTTGGGCTTGGTCTGACCGGCCACGGACAGATAAGCCTCGGTGCTCACGGCGTCATGAATGCTGATAAGGCCTGCGCCCTGCTTCCGGGGAGAAACAGGCACGCCGTCCTCGCCATAGATGATGTGGGCGGTGCTCATCAGCAGGGTATCGGTCATGTGCTTCCGGTCGGCGGCGCTCATGTCCGGATTGCTCTTCTTCAGGGCCTGCTGCACGATGGCCATAGCGCCCGCCGCATGGGGGGAAGCCATGGAAGTGCCGTCCATGCTCTCATAGGAACTGCCGGGAACGGCTGCATAGATGCCGCCGCCGGGGGCGGTGATCTCCGGCTTGATGGTCAGCTCGCCGGTGGTACCCCAGGAGGAGAAGTCGGACATACCGTAAATGGGGGAAGCCACGGTGCCGTCTGCCCTGGCTACGGTGATGGTCTTGTTCTCCAGCTTCTTCAGGGCCTCGCCGGTGGCCTGAGAAATGAACACGGCGGGAATGCTCCACTTGGCAATGGACATATAGAACATACCCTCGGTGTTGTTGTAGCAGAGCATACCGATGGCGCCGGCCTTGGCGGCGTTCTCCATCTTCTTTTCATAGTAGATGCCGCCCCGCTGAACCAAAGCGATCTTGCCGTTCACGTCCAGACCTTCGTAGTCTTCTTCGTTGCCCTCGCCGGGGATGACCACATACTCCAGCTCGCCCTTGTTGGCCAGAGTCCGGAAAGCGATGGCGTCGGAGGAAGCGCCCTCGATGGTAGCGCTGTCATAGTAAGCATAATTCTCGCCGCCGGCCGTAATGTAGGGGCCCTTCATCATGCTGTTGTTCACGGAAGCCACGGACATGGACTCGCCCCAGGTAGAGGGGTCGCCCACCACGCCGTAGTCCGGGTTGGTGGCCAGAGCCTTTGCGCCGAAAGCGTTGCCGTAAGCGGCGCTGTAAGCATTGCCTGCAGCCACGGCCAGAGAAACGCCGTTCTCGCCGCAGCGCCGGAACACCTTCAGGATGTTCTGGGTGAACTCGTCCTCGCTGTCGTAATCGATGAAGCCGCAGTCGGAACCGAGACTCATGTTGGCCACGTCCACGCCCAGGAAGATGCAGTCCTCCAGAGCCGCCAGGATGTTGGCAAAGGATGCGCCGCCGCTCTCAAAGAACACGTTCATGTTCAGGATCTGGGCCTGAGGAGCCACGCCCATCACATCGGCATTCACGCCGGTGTTGCCCGCTGCCGTCGAGGCAACATGGGTGCCGTGGTCGCCCCGGGCGCCGTTTGTCTTGTCCAGCTTGCCCTCGCCGTAGTCAAACTGGAAGGGAACCTTGGCGCTGTAATACAGGGACTCGGCGCTGAGGCTGGAAACGTCCTTCTCGGCGTTCAGGTCGTACTTGTCCAAGATCGCCTGGAGGGATTCCTTCGTCATGGAGGGGTTGGTGGGCGCATCCTTGAAGATGGGATGGTTCACCTGAACGCCGGTATCCAGAATGGCGATGAGCATCCCCTCGCCGTTGAAGCCGGTGTCGTTGTACACTCCTCCGCCGATCATCTTGTCGCTGTTGGCCGTGTCGGGCAGCAGCTCAAAGGTCGGGGACAGGAACACGGACTCCACGCAGTCCAGGTCCTTGATCTTCTTATAGTCGCCATAGGTGACCTTGGCGGAGAAGCCGTTGAGCAGGGTCGTGTACTGCCGCTCCGGCTCCAAGGCCCGGCCGTTCATGGCCATGGTGGAAATAGCGGAAGCCGCATCGCCCTGGCTGCGGAGCAGGGCATCCACCTGCGCCTCCACGCCGGGAGCGGCCACCTGGTCGTCCACCACCACGATGATCTCGACCTCGTCGGAATCGTCGTACTCTTCGGTGGTGTCCACCTCAATTTTGTGATCATCCTTGTCTTTGCCGCCCCGGAGCACCTGCTTGGCCACGTTGGACGCGATGTCGTCCAGAGTGGTCTCCACCAGGGAGCCCTGGGTGCTTCCGTTGTCGGAAGCGGCGGCAAAAACCGTGCCGGGAATTGCTGCCAGCAGCATCACTACCGCCAGAAACAATGCACAGCTTCTCTTGAATGCCGTCATTTTCATATTCCTCCTACTTGTGTTCTCGCCAGACGGGCATACGTGCCCTTCTTATGCTATGGCCATTATACTATCCATTCACATTCCCGGCAAGAGGAGGATTTTCCAAAGATTCCCAGAGGCTTTCCCAGTCATTCCGGCAGATTGCACAAATATTTTCTCTCTTTGTGCTTTTCTCGCGAACAAAGGGGCCGTAAAGCAAGGACTTAACCGGTGTTTTTCGTGGGTTTTTCCATCGACGCTTGGCTATTTTAACAACAAAGTCTATCATATGTGGACTGTTCCATATTCATGGAACATAGTTTTTATGGCTTTGTGAAGAATATTTCGTATATTTCAATGCTTTATGCACATATTTATTCACAGCTTCCCTGTTGAATGCCTGTAGCGGCGGGGCACGCCCCGCCCGCTATCTTGCCATATTTGAGCAGTAGAAATCGGCGCTGAGATGAACGGGACAGAGAAAAGCCTTCCCCTGGGGGTTGTGCCCCGCGCAGCGAATAGAAATATTCATGACTGCCG
>ERZ841120.204-NODE-204-length-51913-cov-8.395947_pt1 | contig 51913 bp, 61 predicted proteins | sample MGYA00519572_ERZ841120 | MGnify/ENA primary metagenome ERZ841120 (study PRJEB31850, sample SAMEA3708890) | human gut metagenome | biome: human gut; feature: human-associated habitat; material: faeces | place: China | collected 2014 ...
CCCCACTTGTTAGATAGTATATCATACTTGTCTAACAAATGGGGTGCAGTTCATTTTGCCTTCAGCGGGGGAAGTTTCTTTAGAATTCTACCGGCGGATGCTCATGGTCGGCCAGGTGGTCCGGCTGACGGCGGGGCATTCCGGTATCCTTATCCCGGTTGCAGAACAGGAAGAAGGGCCGGGTCACGGGGAACAGGATGGTCAGCACCAGGAACAGCGTCTCGTTGCCCAGACTGGTGGAGGCGTACACATCGTACAGGGCGATGCAGCGCAGCACGAACAGAGCAAGGCCCACACCCAGATTGATGACCGCCACAACGATCACGCTGCCCAATGCGGACAGCGCCGCATAAAGGATTGTGTCGATGTCGGTGGCTATAGCGTGGAGCAGCACATTGAAAATGGCGCCGACGCTGGCCACCACCACGGTGGCGTTCATAAAAAAGCTCACGATGCTCAGGGCCAGCAGTGCCTTCCGGCGGCTCCTGACCTCCCCACGAGCCAGGTAACGGTACTGGTCAGCGATGTTGCCAATGGTCCAGTCATAGCCCACAGGCAGCCAACTGAGCCAGCCGTTTCGCAGGCCCCGGCGATTGGCGATGGTGGTCAGACCGATGGATGCAAGCACCCACAACAGGATGCCCAGCAGGCCGGAAAAGCCCATGTAGCCCAGGGACCGCAGCACAGCGGTAACAACTTGATAATCCGTTTGATAATCCGTCATAGGAATACCTCCCTTACTTTATTTCGTGTTTAGTGTATCACACTCCCCGGCAGATTTCAACAATTATCGTACCGGAAAAAACCAATGTTTTTCTTGCCGTCCGCCCCTTTCTGTGATATACTTTTGAAAAAGGAGGGGTTTCCATGCCATACGACGACTTTTTCACTTTGTTCTGGTGGACCTTCTGGGGGTACTTTGCCTTCTGGATGCTGATCGCTCTTGCCATCTATGTTTTCGTTGCCATCTCACTCTACAGTATGGCCTCCCGGAGGGGCATCCGCCATGCCTGGCTGGCCTGGGTCCCCATCGGAAACAATTGGATTCTTGGCAGTCTTTCCGACCAATACCGCTATCTGGTAAAAGGCAAAATCTGCCGCAAGCGGGTGATCCTGCCTGCGCTGTCCGGCGGCGTTCTCCTGCTCATTCCGGTGATGTCCCGGATGGTCACCGTCAACGCGGCGCTGGGTGCATTGTTCGATTGCTATTTTTCCGCTGCCTCCACGCTCCTGGGCTCTGTGTTCCTTGCGCTGGCCGTCATAGCGATTCTGATCGTCGTGCAGGTCTTTTTCTACATAGCCGTTTATGACATTTACCGCTCCTGCGACCCGGACAATGCCGTTCTGTTTCTGATTTTGACCATTGTGGTGCCGCTGTGCTACCCCATTCTGCTGTTCTGCTGCCGGAAGAAGGAACTGGGGATGCCGCCCCGGCGGCCCATACTCCCGGAGGACGGCCAATGAATGAAGTGAATGAGACTTGGGCGCCGGTGTTCCTTTTTCTGGTGGCCATTGCACTGATTTTCGTCTATCACTGGGTCCTGGAGGGCATCGCCTATCAGGCCATGGCCCGGCGGCGGGGCCTGCGGCACCGTTGGCTGGTGTGGCTGCCCGTGGGCCGGGACTGGGTCCAGGGCAGTCTTTCGGACCAGTATCAGTACCTGGTCCGGGGACGGATACAAAGCAAACGGAAGGTCCTGCCGGGCCTCTCTCTGGGAAAGCTCCTGCTTTGGGCAGGGGTCATTGGAACGTATCTCTGGCCTCTGTCCAAGCTCCTGCAATACACCAGCAACATCGTCCTTTGGGAAAAGTTTGGCATTCCCGCTTTAATGCAATGCACCGCCGAGTTGACGCTCCTGGCATCTTTCTCGCTGCTCCGATATCCGGTGCGGCTGATGCGGGCCATTTTTCGGACCATTGCACTTTATGATGTGTACGCCTCCTGTATGCCCGGCAGCCAGGCCACCTACCTGGTGCTTTCCCTGCTTTTCCCCGTTACCCGGCCCATCTTCCTGATGTCCTGCCGGAAAAAGGGACTGCAATATCCGTGAAAATACCCCCTCCCGAATACTCTCCGGGAGGGGGTCGTTCTTTTGAGAAATGCCTTCCCCTGGGGGAAGGTGGCTTTGCGAAGCAAAGACGGATAAGGGGCGGTAGGCAGTATCGTTTTTGCGTGTAGGGGCGCCGGGGCTGTTTTTACCCCTTCACGCTTCCTGCGGTGACGCCCTTGATGATGCTCTTGGACAGGATGATATACACCACCAGCACCGGCAGGATGGCCAGCAGGATGAACATATACACCTTGCCCAGGTCGAACTTGGAATAGTCCGCCGCACGAAGCTGGGCAATCATAATCGGCACGGTCTTTTTCTCCGCCTTATTCAGCAGCAGGGCCGGGAGGAAATAGTTGTTCCAGGATTCCACAAACGAGAAGATCATCTGCACCGCCAGGGCAGGCTTGATCATGGGCAGGACGATGCGGTTGAAGGTGGAAAACTCTCCGCTGCCGTCCACCCGGGCCGCATCCACCACCTCCATAGGCAGGACGCTGCGCATATACTGGAGCATATAGAAGAACACCACCGGCGCTGCGATGCCCGGCAAGATCAGCGGCAGGTAGCTGTCCGTCAGGCCCCACCGGAAGCACATCTGCACGAAGCCGGAGGCGGAGACCTGCTTGGGAATGACCATCACCGCCAGAATGAAGGTGGTGGCCGCTTTTTTCAGCTTGAAGTCATAGGCATAGAGGCCGTAGGCGGTCAGGGCCGAAAAATAGGTGGTCAGCAGGGCCGTGCAGGCCGCCACGAAGAAGCTGTTGGCCAGGCCCCGGGGGATGCTGATGGAATCGTCGTTCCAGGCGTTTTTCAGGTTCGTCAGGAAATTCGTGCTGGGCAGCAGCCGGAAACCTCCCTGCAGGTCCGCATTGGACCGGGTGGCATTGATGATGAGCATATAGAAGGAAAAGAGACACAGGAAGCTCAGAAAAATCAGAATGGCGTAGACCACGATGCGGCTGACCGTCAGCATGGCTCTGGCCTTGCGGCTGTCGGAAGAATTGGTTTTCATAGTCGCCCCTCCTTACTGCTCGTCCTTGTTCAGGGTCTTGAACACCAGAATGCTCAGAAGGCCCGTAATGAGGAAGATGATGACCGACACGGCTCCCGCCATGCCGTAGTTCTTGCTGGTTTTCAGGAAGTTGTTCAGGTACATGATGAGGGTGGTGGAGGACCGGTTGGGGGTGCCTGCACCATTGGTCAGCACCTGGGGTACGTCGAACATCTGCAAGCCGCCAATGAGGGCCGTGATGATGGTGTAAACCAGCACCGGCATCAGCAGCGGCAGCGTCACCCGGAAGAACACCTGCAAGGAATTGGCCCCGTCAATGTTGGCGGCCTCAAAGAGGTTCTGGTCGATGCCCATGATGCCCGCCATCAGCAGAATGGTCGTGTTGCCGAACCACATGAGGAAGTTCATGGTGGCCACCAATCCCCGAACCGTGACCTGCTTGTCGAAGAAGGGAATGACTTCATCGGACCAGCCCAGGGCCACGATGAGCTGATTCACCGGACCCACGTTGGAGAACAGGGTGAAGAACAGCATAGAAAAGGCCGAGGCCATGATGAGGTTGGGCATATAAATGACGGTCTTGAAGAACTGCTGGCCCTTGATCTTCAGCCGGTAGCTGGTGAAGAACACGCTGAGCAGCAGGGCGATCAAAATCTGCGGGATAGCGCCCTCGATCCACATGATGAGGGTATTCCCGGCGAAGCGGAGGATGCTGATGGAGCCGTTCTTGTCCGGGGTAAACAGCTTTACATAATTCTGAAAGCCCACGAACCGGGGACCCACCTGCTCCAGCCCCTCCCGGTAATTTTCAAAGAAGCTGTTGTAAATGGTCAGGATCTGGGGCGCCAGGGAGAAAATGCAGTAGGTCAGGAAGAAGGGCAGGATGAACAGATACCCCCATTTGGCATAGCGGACGCCCTTTTTCCGGCGTAGGCGGGGTGCGGACTTGGTCATTTCCATAGCGGTTGCCTCCTTGAAATATGTTGCTTTTTCGGGATTCCCAAATCCCGGCCTTTTCCGGGCCTTGGGAACGCCGAAAATCACGTTTCCGGGGCAGGACAACCGCCCTGCCCCGGAGATGGTCCTATGCAGTTACGGGGTGGTGATGGTGGGATAGTTCTCGCTGACCAGGGCGTAGAAGTTGGCCATGGCCTGCTCCTCGGTCACGTCGCCGTCGCAGTATTCCCGCCAGCTCTTCTGCAGGCTCTCGTTGATGACCTGGTCGTAGTGGGTGTGGTTCTCGAACACGATGTTCTGAGCCAGTTCGCAGTAGAGGGCCGTGTCGTTCTGGCCGCCCAGGAAGGCGTTGCCGAAGGAAGGATCGTTGGCGAACTTCTCGTTGACGGTCTTGTTGTTGGAGAACTGCATATCGTCCTTCACCAGCTTGGAGCAGGTGTCCTCATCGTTGATGAACTGGTTCATGATGTCCCGGATCATGGTGGGGTTATCGGAACCGGCAGCGGCCAGCAGCCAGGTGCCGCCCCAGAAGTGGGCCTGAGGACCCTGGCAGATGGCCCAGTCGCCGGAGCAGCCCTTTTCGGGGTCCTGAGCGTTGCCCATGGAGAAGTTATAGTACCAGGCGGGGCCAAAGAAGCACATGGTCTTGCCGTCGGCAAACATCTGGGCGGTGCACTCGTCGGACCAGATGTCGCAGGTCTGGGTGTAGCCCTTGTCGGTAAAGTCCTTGGCCTGCTTCATCCATTCCTGGATGGCGGCGGGCATCTGCAGGTTCTTGTCGGCGTCCACCCAGGGCTCCGTCACGTTGTTGGAGAACACCCGGTAGGTGGCGGATTCGGAAGCGGTCATGTAATAGCCCTTTTCCTTGGCCTTGGCGGCGACTTCATTGAACTTGGTCCAGTCGGACAGGGCCTTCTGGACTTCTGTGGGGTCGTCGGTGCCCAGCACGTCCTTGGCGATGGACCGGCGGTAGATGAGGGCGGCGGGGCAGCACTGGAAGGAAACGCCCTTCACGACGCCGCTCTCATCGGAGGCACACTGGACGGTGTACTCGTAGGTGTTGGAGAAATCGGTAACGCCGAGGGCGGTCACGTCCTGGGTGCAGCCGGAGTGGGTGTACTTGGTGATGTAGTCGGCTTCGGCCAGGAACAGGTCGATCTTGTCGTCGTCGGCAGCACCGGCCTGAGCCATCAGGGCCTGGTCCAGCTTTTCCTGATAAGCGCCGCCGTCACTGGGGGTGATGATCCAGTTCACGGTCACGCCGTCGGGGACCTTGTAATACTTCTCGAAGAAGCCCTTGAATTCTTCGTTCCATGCGTAGATGTTGAAAACCTTTCCTTCGGTGGAGGCAGCGGGGGTGGTGTCCGCAGGCTTGGTGTCCGCTGCGGGGGTGGTGGACTTGGTGTCCGCCGGTTTGGTGGCGGAAGTGGTGCCGGGATCGCTGGTGGTCGCGCAGGCTGCCAGGGCAAATACCATGGTCAGCGCCAGGAGCAGGGATAGTGCCTTTTTCATTTCGGTTTCCTCCTTAAAATATTGTTTCCAATGGAAATACGGAATCTATGTGCACTGCTTTTCGCAGTTGTCACCGGATGTCCTTCACGCTCTCCCGGACCCGCAGGGAACCGGAAATCACGATGCGGTCGGGAATCGTCGTTTTGGGCCGTTCGACCAGATCCACCAGTCCCTTTGCGGCCGTGCGGCCCATGGTCAGGGTGTCCTGATGGTAGGTGGTGAGCCGGGGAAAGAAAATATCCGCCAGGGCAATGCCGTCATAGCCCGCCACGCTGATGTCCTCGCCGATTTGAAGCCCCGCCTCCCGGATGGCGTTCATGCCGCCGATGGCGGAATAATCATCCGGGAACAGGATGCAGGTCGGCCGGTCCGGCAGGCTCAGCAGCCGCCGGGTGGCCTCGGCGCAGGATTCTGCGTCCTGATAGGGGCTGCCCACCAGATATTCCGGCGGCAGGTCCAAGCCCAATTCTTCGCAGGCCCGGTAGAAGCCGGTCATCCGGTTCTCCGCCACGGCGGAGCCGGTGCCGTGGATAAAGGCGATCTTTCGGTGGCCCCGGTCAAATACATAGCGCATGAGGGCCTCCACACCGTGGACATTGTCGGAGATCACCGACAGGCGGTTGTTGAAAACATGGTCGATGGTCACCACCGGCAGGTCCGAATGAATCAGCTCCAGCACCTGGGGGTCCGTGAAGTTCACGCAGGCCACGATGACCCCGTCCACCTGCCGGTAAAGGCAGTGCTGCAAATAGGTGGTGCTGCGATTGCCCACATTTTTATTGATGAAGGTCACGTCGTAGCCGTGGGCCTCCGCCTCCACCTTCAGGCTTTCCAGCATGGGAGCGAAGTAGGGGTGGGTCAGGCCGCTGTTCTTCTCGTCGGCAAAGAGGATGCCGATGTTGTAGGTCCGGTTGGCCTTCAGGGCCCGGGCCGCTGCGTTGGTCACATAGCCCATCTCGTCCGCCGCCCGGCGGATGCGCTCCCGGGTGTCCTCGCCGATGTCGGACTGGTCGTTCAGGGCCTTGCTGACCGTGGCCACCGACACCCCGCAGCGCTGGGCAATATCTTTCATAGAAACCATTGGCTTCGCCTCCGGTGATTTACTTAATCGTTATCGTGGCTTTAGCATACAGCACTTTTTCTGAAAATGCAATAGCAAAATCGCAGAATTTTGGGCCAAACAGAAGATTCGGCGGGCTGTACAGATTTTCAGCGAAAATTTAGGCAAGGTGACAACGAAAATTTTCGTGGCCCGGAAAATCCTGCACAATTTCCGGGGGCAGAATTTGGACGAAACCACGAATTTCAGGTTTTTTTCGGTTCCCTATTGCTTTTTCCGGAGAAATCATGTACTGTAATTAGGAAATATACGTTCCTTAATCGATTTAGGAATACGATTAAGTAGATTTTCAAGGAGGAATCGCCATGCAATACGGACACTTCGATGACCAACGGCAGGAGTACGTCATTGAGACCCCCTGTACCCCCCTGCCCTGGATCAACTATTTGGGCAGCGAGGATTTTCTCGGCATGATCTCCAACACCATGGGCGGCTACTGCTTCTACCGGGACGCCAAGCTGCAGCGGCTGCTGCGCTACCGCTACAACGCCGTCCCCGGAGACCTGGGCGGCCGGTTCTACTATATGAAGGAGGCCGGCAAGAAAGCCTGGAACCCCGGCTTCCTGCCCACGAAAACGCCCCTGGACCGGTACGAGTGCCGCCACGGCATGGGCTACACGGTTTTTGACAGCGCCAAGGACGGGCTGGCCGCCAGAATGACCTTTTTCGTCCCCGTTGGGGAAAACTGTGAAATTCACGACCTGGTGCTGACCAATGAGACTCAAGAGGACAAAGAAGTCCATCTGTACGGCTGCATGGAATGGTGCCTGTGGAACGCCGTGGACGACAGCACCAACTATCAGCGGAACCTGAACATTGCCGAATGTGAAGCAGAGGACCGGATCCTCTATCATAAGACCGAATACCGGGAGCGCCGGGACCACTACGCCTATTATGCCGTGAACCGGGACACCGCCGGTTGGGACACGGACCGGAACACCTTCCTGGGCCCCATGGGCGACTGGTCCGCCCCGGCGCTGGTGGAACGGGAGTCCAGCGCCTTCTCCTGCATCACCGGCTGGTATCCCATCGGCTGCCACCACCTGAAAATCGCCCTTGCCCCCGGTGAAAGCCAACGGGTCATTTTCCTGCTGGGCTATGGCAAGAACCCCAGGGACCGGAAATTTCTGTCCCCCGGCGTTATCCGCAAGGACGACGCCCACGCCGCAGCGGCAAAATACGCCGACCCCGCCGCCGTGGATGCAGCCTTTGCGGCCCTGGGCCGCTATTGGGACGGCCTGCTGAGCAGCTATCAGCTTCGCTCCGGGGAAGAAAAGCTGGACCGGATGGTGAACATCTGGCACCAGTATCAGTGCATGGTCACCTTCAATCTGAGCCGCTCCGCCAGCTACTATGAGACCGGCACCGGCCGGGGTATGGGCTTCCGGGATTCCTGCCAGGACCTGTACGGCTTCATGCACATTGTCCCCCAGCGTGCCCGGGAGCGGATTCTGGACATTGCCTCCATCCAGTTCCCCGACGGCTCCACCTATCATCAGTATCAGCCCCTGACCAAGCGGGGCAACAACGACATCGGCGGCGGCTTCAACGACGACCCGCTGTGGCTGGTGGGTGCCGTGTGCGCCTATGTGAAGGAGACGGGAGACTTCTCCATTCTGGACCACCCCACCCCCTTCGACAATGTTCCCGGCTCAGAGGCCCCGCTGATGGAGCACATCCGCCGGAGCATCCGCTTCACCCGGACCCATCTGGGCCCCCACGGCCTGCCCCTCATCGGCCGGGCGGACTGGAACGACTGCCTGAATCTGAACTGCTTCTCCACGGAACCCGGCGAGAGCTTCCAGACCAGCGGCCCCAGTGAAGGCCCCGTGGCGGAATCCGTATTCATTGCGGGAATGTTCGTGAAATACGGCGGCGAGTACGCCGACCTCTGCGGCCGGTTGGGCCTGGTCGATGAGGAAGCCGACGTCCGGCAGGCCATCCGGGACATGGAAAATGCCGTCCGGAAGGACGGCTGGGACGGAGAATGGTTCCTGCGAGCCTACGACGCTTTCGGCCATAAAGTCGGAAGCCGGGAATGCACCGAGGGGCAAATTTTCATCGAGCCTCAGGGAATGTGTACCATGGCGGGCATCGGCGGGCCGGACTACGGTGAAAAAGCCATGGCCTCCACCCGGAAATACCTGCTGGGTGAGTACGGCGTGGAATTGCTCAGTCCCTGCTACACGGAGTATCATCCGGAACTGGGCGAAATTTCCTCCTATCCTCCCGGATTCAAGGAAAACGGCTCGGTTTTCTGCCACAACAACCCCTGGATCGTCTGCGCCGAAGCCGCTCTGGGCCACGGGGACGCCGCCTTTGACATTTACCGGCGCATCTGCCCCGCCTATCTGGAAGAAAAAAGTGAAATTCACGAAACGGAGCCTTATTGCTACGCCCAGACCGTCACCGGCCGGGCCTCCGGCGCACCGGGCCACGCCAAAAACAGCTGGCTCACCGGCACCGCCAGCTGGACCTTCCTGTCCGTTTCTCAGGCCATTCTGGGCGTTTCCCCGGACTACGATGGCCTGCGCGTGCGGCCCTGCGTACCGGAAAGCTGGCAGGAATACACGGTTTTCCGGAAATTCCGGGGCTGCCGGTACACCATTCATGTGCGCCGCACGGGCGTGCGCTCCCTGAGCGTAGACGGAAAGGCCCTGACCGGGGACCTGGTGCCGATCTCCACGAAAAACGAATGTGCTGTCGAGGTGACGTTATGAAAACTCATTTCCCCGAAAACTTTCTCTGGGGCGCCGCAACCAGCGCCTACCAGATAGAAGGAAGCCCCACCGCCGACGGAGGCGGCAAGAGCATCTGGGACCGGTTCTGTCACATTCCCGGAACCATCGCAAACGGCGACACCGGCGACATTGCCTGTGACAGCTACCGCCGTCCGGAGGAGGACCTGGCCCTGCTGAAAAAGCTTGGGGTGAAGGCCTATCGCTTCTCCGTCAGCTGGGCCCGGGTGGACCCCCTGGGGGACGGAAACTGGAACGAAGCGGGGCTTCGGTACTATGACCGGCTGGTGGACGGCTGTCTGGATGCGGGCATTCTCCCCTATCTGACCCTGTACCACTGGGAGCTGCCCCAGGCCCTGGAGGACCGGGGCGGCTGGTGCAATGCTGACACCGCCAGAGCATTCGGCCGCTATGCCGAAATGATCGCCCGGCATTTTCAGGGCCGGGTCCGGCACTATTTCACCCTGAACGAACCCCAATGCACCATGGCCCTGGGCTACGGCTCCGGGATCCACGCTCCCGGGAAAAAGCTGGACCGGGCCGGGCAGTTCGCCGTTCTGAAAAACCAGATGCTCGCCCATGGCTATGCCCTTCGGGCCATCCGGGCCGCCGACTCTGCGGCGCTGGTTGGATTGGCCTCCACCGGAAGATTATGTTACCCAGAGACCGACTCGGAACAAGACCTGGCCGCCGCCAAAGCCGCCACCTTCGCCGTCAGCGACGAGGATTGGGTGTTCACCCACCATTTTCTGCTGGACCCGGTGGTTCTGGGGGGCTTCCCGGAATGCAAAGGCACGGCTTTTGAGCCGCTGATCGCCGCCGTTTCTCCGGAGGAGTTGACCGTTATCCACGCCGTTCCGGATTTTCTGGGCTACAATATTTACAACGGCAATGCCGTCCGGGCGGAAGGGGCGAGCTTTGCCTATGTGCCCCGGTATCCCGGCTTCCCCCGGACCGCCCTGAAATGGCCCGTGACTCCGGAGGTGCTGAACTACGGCCCTCGGTTTCTCCATGAACGCTATGGCCTGCCGGGGTACATCACAGAAAACGGCCTCAGCTGCAACGACAAGCTTTTTCTGGACGGAGCCGTTCACGACCCGGACCGCATTGATTTTCTGACCCGGTATCTCCGATGCCTGGCCCAAGGAATCGAGGCCGGTTCCAACGTCCGAGGCTATTTCCACTGGTCGCTGCTGGATAATTTCGAGTGGCACAGCGGCTATTCCGACCGGTTCGGGCTGGTGTATATGGACTACCCCGCCCTCCGCCGGATTCCGAAGGATTCCTTCTATTGGTTCCGACAGGTCATTGCAGAAAACAGCGTACCGTGAGACATCCGGAACCGAGCGGACATTCGGAGGCGGCAAAATCTCCCGGCGAGGCACAGTAGGGGCGAGGCATGCCGCCACCCCTACAAAACTTCGCCGGGGATCATCCTATTTTTTCTCCATCTTACCCGCAAAAAGTCCTCTGCACGTCACGTGCAGAGGACTTTTTTCTTATTTCAGCAGGGAAAGCCGCAGCCAGCGCTTGGCCTCCTCCACCCACTCGCTGCCCCGGGCGTCCTCCGCCGAAAGGGGTACAGCACAGGTCTGGTCGTCCACAGCAGCGTTGCCGTGACGGCCGGTGGGGTACACGTGCAGCTCATAGGGCACCCCATGGTCCGACAGAGCCTTGGCATAAAGCAGACTGTTGACCGCCGGGACGATCTCGTCGGCAGCGGTGGTCCACAGAAATGCCGGCGGGGTCTTTTCGGACACCAGATTCTGGCAGGAGAACCGGCGAATTTCCCCGTCCGTCAGGTCCCGATGGCCCAACAGCCGCTCAAAGCTGTTCCGATGGGTTCGCTCCGGCTCCGCCGTAATGACCGGGTAGCAGAGAATGGTCCCTTGGACCGGCTTGCTGTCCGGGAACACCGCCCGGACCTCCGGCCAATCGTAAGCATTGGCATAGTGGGCCGTCAGATGGCCGCCTGCGGAGAAGCCCAGCATGACCACCGGCTCTCCGTTCCGCTCCCAGCGGTCCCGGATGACCTCCATAGCTGCTGCCGCCTCCCGCAGTTGGGTGGGAAAGCCGTGGGGCGCCACGGAATAGATCAGAATAAAGATGTTGTAGCCCTCCGGAAGGAATTTCAGGGCAATGGGCTCCTCCTCCCGTGGTGTGCAGACCCCATAGCCGCCGCCGGGAACGATCAGCAGCCCCGGACGCTTCCGGCCCTCCGTTTCCGGGATGGTGTCCGGCAGGTAAGCCCGCAGCACCGGATCCCGGCCTTTTTCCCGCAGAAAGGGGTACAGGTCCCCCAAATGAATGGTCTCCAGAATCATGGCATTTCGCCCTTTCTCCCCAATCAGGGTTTTTCCACATTATAGCACCAACAGCCCCAGTGTCAAGGCGGAAAAGTAGTACAGGGGATAGCCGTTGCTTTCCATTTTAAGGAAGCTTCCGGCGAAGCATTGCAGGGGCGGCAGGGTCCGGTTTTTACAGCTTCAGATCGATATGCTCCCGCTTTCCGTCCAGGGAGTAGGTAATGCCGTTGACGGTACATTCCTCCAATATCCCCCGGTCGAACAGGTCCCGGTAATGGGCGTAGGTCTTTTTCTGCGCCTCGGTGAGCTTGCCGTCGGAGGTCAGGAACACCTGACCGCAGAGGGCGTTGACCGTGGCCAGCGCTTTTTTCTGCTCCTCCGTCAGGCGGCAATTTTCCGTCCGCAGGAAGAAAACGTCCGGATCACTGCCGTAGGCCCGGCCGTTCAGGGGCGCTCGCAGGATGGTATTGTTCAGCGCCTGCCGGGTGGACACCCGCTCCCGGTGCATGGGCCGCATATAAAAGGCATCGTCCCAGTCCAGGCTCACGTCACAGCTGACCCGGCAGTAATCCGCCACGCCGAAGGCCGGCATCACCGGCACGCCGCAGGCCAGTATCCGCTTGTCGCCGCACCATTTCCGCAGCATTTCCATGGCCCGGTACATTCTTCCCGCCCGGGTCTCCCGATCCGTGCCGAAGGGTGCCGCCGCATAGAGAAAGTCCAGCTTTACCAGGTCATAATCATTGCCGTACATGCTGAAAACATCCTCAAAGACCCGTTTCAGATAGTCCTGGACCCCCGGATGGTCAATGTCCAGAGCATAAAAGCCGCTCCAGTTGGCCCCGCAGCGCCAGGGCTTGCCCTCATGGCGCAGAAGCCAGTCCGGATGGTCCCGGTACAGGTCCGAATCCGTCTCGCAGATAAAAGGCGCCAGCCAAAGGCCCGCTTTCAGGCCGTAGGTGTGGGCCATGTCCGCAAAGCGGTAAATGCCCAGGGGGAATTTGTAGGGGTGGAATTTCAGCCAGTCCCCCACCTTCCATTCCCAGCCGTCGTCAATCTGAAAAAGGTCCCCCGGCCGCAGGTACTCCCGGCAGGCCTTGAAATCTGCCTCCACGCCCAGATTGGTGATGTTCTGATAGTGATTGTACCAGCTGGAATAGCCCGCCAGCTTTTCTTTTGTCCGGGGCTTGACCCCCATGGCATCAAACCAGCCGTCATAGACGGCATCCTCCGTCCCCTCCGCCCGGAAAAGGTCGAAAATGGCGTAGGGTCCCCCTCGGTGCCGGATGCCGGCGCAGTCCCGTTCCAGGGTCAGCCTGGCTTCTTTTGCCGAATAGTGAAAAATCGTATAGCCGGGCCGGTCATCCAGGGAGGCCAGAAGCTTATATTGGTCCCCCTTCCGGAAGGTACAGTAGGAAAAGCCGTGGCTGGTGCCCGGTTCCTTGCCGTAGGACACGAAATGATAGTCCCCGTACCGGTCAAAGGCGTATTTTTTCGTAAGAAATTTGGGAATTTGGTCCACGCCCCGGAGCCGGTCGGTTTTCCCCAGTTCCGGGGAATAGGTCCAGGTCTGGTAGCCGTTCATAAAGAGCCGCTCCCCGTCCTCCATGGGCCAGTCCAGCTCCGCCGTGACCTGCCGAAAAATGCCCTTAGGCAGGTCCGGATGGAGCCGCAGCGGCTCGCCAGCGTTCCATTCCGCCGTGCCGGTGGTGGTCCCCCGGTCGGTGACGACTTTCCAACGCAGCTCAGCCATGGCGCTTCTCCTGTAATTGGGCGCTGATTTGGGCAGCCTTTTCGTCGGTGAGGATGAATTTCTTCCGGAACAGCACCAGCGCCGCCGCCAGCACCAGCATGGGCAGCACGGTCATCAGCAGCCGCAGGCCCATCAAGGTCCCGGCGCTCTGGACCGCCGCCGGGGCAGTCTCGTCGGTGTTGCCCACCAGACCGATGAGGTCCAGGCCGATGCCCGTCAGGAACACCGCCACGCCGGAGGCGGCCTTCACCACGAAGGTCTGCATGGAGAAAATGACGCTCTCCTCCCGCCGTCCGGTCTTTAGCTGGCCGTAGTCCACGCTGTTGGACAGGAACAGGGTGGTCAGCACGGAAAGCATTCCGTTGCAGGCAAACACCACGATGCCGGGGACCAGCAGGGCAACGAGATTCCCGGACAGTCCCGTCAGGCAGAACACCAGCAGCAGTCCGTAGCCCGCCAGAGCGGCGATCAAACTCAGCCGGAACACGCCGGTACTGCTGAGCTTTTTACGGAGCAATGGGTACAGGACCATCATGCCCAGGATCTGGGCAGCGCCGCCGACGGTGGAGAACAGGGTGTAGCTGCCCTTCCAGCCTTCCCCGCCGAAGTCATATTTGAAGAAGTAAATGATGAAGTTGGAGGTCAGGTACAGTGCCGAATTGATGAGCACGATGGTGGCGACCACCACCATGGCCTGATCGTTGCGGAACAGGGCGGAGAACATCTCCTTCACGGTGGCCGTTTTCATTTCCGTGGGGGCATTTTCCTTCACATTGGCGCAGCAGATGATCTCCGTCACCACGAAAATACCGGAAACAATGAGGGCTACATACCGGAAGCCCGTTCGCTCGCTGCTGCCGCCCAGCGCACCCACCAGCAGCATGGTGAACATGGCAATGAGGGCGGAGCCTACCCCGGCGCAGGTCCGGCCCACCACCGAGAGGGTCTCCCGGTCCTTGGGGGTCCGGGTCACGGCGGGGATCATGGACCAATAGGGAATGTCCATCATGGTATAGGTCACGCCCCAGAGGATGTAAACCACGCTGAAATACACCATCATCCCCGCTTCGCTGAGCACCGGAGCGGCAAACAGGGCGTACAGCACGAAGGCGTTCAGCACCGTGCCGGTGAAGATCCAGGGCCGGAACCGGCCGAAGCGGGTCCGGGTCTTGGCCACCAGAATGCCCATGAAGGGGTCGTTAAAGGCGTCGAAAATGCGGGCGATCATCAAAATCAGGCCCACGAAAGTGGCACTCAGGTGCAGCACATCCTGATAATAATACATCACATAGGATGCGGACAGTGCATACACCATGTCCTTGCCCACGGCGCCAATGCCAAAGGCGGCTTTTTGTTTTCCGGTCAGTTCCATGATGCTTCCTCCTCCAAAACAGTAAATTGCAGTGTCACCGGCTCCGTCTGGGCGGTGGTCAGGGTCAGCGTTCCCCGGCCCGCCTTGCCGGTGGTTTTCACATAAGTCCCCGTCATGCCGCCTTCGGCGGTGACAGCGGCGGGACCCACCAGTTCCAAGTCCCCGGTAACGGACAGAGTCACAGGCAGCTGGGCGTAAGGGGCCACATTGCCGTTTGCATCCAGAATACGGATGCGGACGGCGGCCATGTCATAGGTGTCCCCCTCCCGGAGGGTCAGGGTGCTGGGCCGGGCTTCCAGATGGAGCCGGGCGCTGGGGCAAAGGGTCACGGATTTCACGACTTTTCCGCCGTTCAGAGCGTCGAACCGCCAGCGGGTGGCCTCCCCGCCCCAGTTGCCCACATATTTTCCGTACAGGTCGAAGCCGTCGGAGAATTTCATGTGGTATTGGGCCATGCACCGGGCCATTTTCAGCTTGTAGCGCAGGGGCAGTCCCTCCAGGGTGTACTTCCCCGCCGCCAAAAGGCAATCCTTCAACGCCTCAGCCTTAGCTTTCGGGAAGCCCTCCTGAGTCTCCAGCAGTTCGCCGATGGTGTCGGACACCTCCAGGGGCGGATGGAGCAGGGCCGTCCAGGGGCCTTTCGCCAACGTCCGCACAAATACGTCATTTTTGTAAAGCCGCACTTCCTCGGCGTTGGAGAAGGCGTAAATGGTCCCTACGTTTCCAGCCGGATAGTCGCCGATGTCCATGGGGGCGCTGAGGGCCAGCACCGGCTCCCGGTCCCCCTGGCTGGCGTACACGGCGGCGGCGGGCTTGGGATTCCGGAAAGTGTCCAAAACTCCGTGGTAGCACACCCGGTCCCCGGAGCCGAAGTCCGGATGGGTGGGATAGTCGAACATACACCAGGCGAAGCACCCGGCGTGTTCCCCGTCGGCGGCGGCATCGTTCTGAACCCGCACATGGCGCAGGGCGTGTTCCTGCCGGTGGGAGGCGTCGTCAAAGGGCTTGGTGGGGTACATGTGGCCGTTGCACTCAGAAATGAGCAGGGCCTTGTGCATATCCGGCGTCACGTCTTTTTTTGGCTTCACGCCGGGGGTCACGCCGTTGTGGGAAAAGTCGTTGAAGGCGTACACGTCCTCCAGAAGATGGCTCTTGGAGAGGTACCGGACCCCGGAGGTCTGGCGGCTGGGGTCCAGCTTATGGGCGATGGCGTTGGTCCGGGTGTAAAAAGCGTCGTCGTCCTGACTTTCGTTGATGCGCACGCCCCAGAGAATGATGCTTGGGTGGTTCCGGTTTTGTAAAATCATTTCCTCCAGCATGGCGCAGGCCCGGTTCTTCCAAGCCTCGTCGCCGATGTGCTGCCAGCCGGGCAATTCCGTAAACACCAGCAGCCCCAGCCGGTCACATTCGTCCAGAAACGCCTGACTTTGAGGGTAATGGCTGGTCCGCACCGCCGTGCAGGAAAGTTCCTCCCACAGAATTCTCGCATCCTCCCGCTGCAGGCTGGCCGGGGCGGCATAGCCCATATAGGGATAGCTCTGGTGCCGGTTCAGGCCCCGGAGGAAATAGCGTTCCCCGTTGAGATAGAACCCGTCGGCCCGGAACTGGGCCGTGCGGAAGCCGAATTTGGTTTCCATAACATCTTCTTCCTGGCCGTCCTCCCGGAGCATGGCCGCCCGGCAGGTGTACAGCGTCGTGTGGCCCGGTCCCCAGGCCTCCGCTTCCGGCACCGGGAAGGTCACGCAGGGGTCCAGGGTAATGGTGTCGGCCAGAATGTAGCCGTCCGGAGCGGAAATTTGCAGCCGCACCCGGCTGCCGGTGCCCTCCCAGCGGACCACCGCCGTATGTAGGTCCGGTGTCGAAACAAACAGGTCCGAAATGTACCGTTCCCCCCGGCTTTCCAGCCAAACCTCCCGATAAAGGCCGCCGTAAGTGAGATAATCCACCACATAGCCGAAGGGCGGCACGGTAGGGTCCTCGTGGGTATCCAGACGGACCGCCAGGGTGTTCTCCCCGGCCCGGTCAACGAGGTCTGTCACATCCAGCCGGAAGCCGGTGTAGCCGCCAACGTGTTCCCCTGCCAATTTGCCGTTGACGAACAGGGTGGCCTGATGGGCGGCCCCGTCAAAAATCAGGAACACCCGCTCCGCCCCCTTGGGAACCCGGAATTTTCGCCGGTAGCCGCAGACCATCTCGTAATCCGCCGGGTCGGCGTAGTGCTGGGGGACAATCGCGTTGGTGTGGGGCAGCCGCACCGGCTCTCCGGGGGCCTGCCAATGGGCAAATTCTTCCGTCCATTGGGTCGTGAATTCCCAGTCGTTGCACAAGCTGTATTTCATCGCTTCAAAACTCCTTCCAGAAAAATATCGATCATGGTCTCCAAAGCGTTGGCGTATTCCTGCGCCGAGAGCGTATCGTCCCGCAGAAAGGCCTCGATGGACCCGGTGATCATGGTCCGCAGGATGTCAAAGGGCACGTCCCGCAGAAGTCCCGCCTGCCGGGCCTCCTCCAGAAGGGCCAGGGTCGGCTCCCAGCCGGTCTCCAGGTGCAGCCGGACCCGCTCCGCCGCAGCGGGAAATTTTTCCTCCAATTCCTCCATGCGGCAGAGATTTGTGGCCGCATATTCCTCCGGCAGGGCGATGATGACCCGGCGGAGCTTTTCCTCCAAGGGGAGATTTTCTTCCAGAATGGCCTGTTTCCGGGCGTGAATGGCCCCGAAGGCATCGTCGATCATGTCCAGAAGCAATTCCTCTTTGGAGGCGTAGCGGGTGTAGAGGGTCTTTTTGCTGATGTGCAGTCTCTGGGCCAGCTGCTGCATGGTAAAGCGCAGACCCTCCTGCCGGAAAAGGTCCATGGCAGCGACGCAAATAACTTTTGTGTCCGGTCCGTCCATAAGGTCCTCCTTTGGTGTGGGATAAAAAATATATGGGATGGTATAGCGGATGGCACCCCCGGCGGGGCGAAAACAACCTTCCCCTGGGGTGCGGGCAAATGGGGGAACGCTTCTCGAAAACCCAATTGCTCTTTCCGGTTTCCATTGTAATGTGGAAACTAAACGCTGTCAATGGGTTTCCGCATTTTCTGCTTTTTCCCCAATTTTAACCTCGTGAATTTATGCAGAATGACGGTGCCCAGGGAATTCCTGAGTGCCGTCATTTGGGAGAGAACGTCTTCCTTGTTTTCCTTCGCCTCCACCGCCGTCTCCATGACACGGGAAATTCTTTTCGGCGTCTCCCTGCCCATTCTTCTGCCGATTTTCTTCGGGCTGGACGGCCTTCTCTGGTCCTTCCCGGCGGCGGACCTGCTGACGTTTATCATTGCCATCTTCTTCATCCGGCAGACCTACCTGGAACTGAAAAAATGACCTTGTTTTCCCCGCCGGTTCTGATATAATGGGGAAAAAGGAGGCGGACGTATGGTTTGGTTCTGGGGAATTCTTGGAATTCTGGCAATTTTGCTGCTGGGGAGCTATCTCTGCGCCCAGGCGGCGTTCCGGGTGCCGAAAAATCTGGAAAAATACCTTTATAAGCTGCCGAACACGCCCCAATACAGCCCCTACGCCAAGCAGGTCCGGGAAATGATTGACAAAGCGCTGGCCATTCCCTATGAAGATGTGTGGACCACTTCCCAGGATGGCCTCCGGCTCCACGGCAAGTTCTATCCCGCCGCCGCCCCCAAGGCCCCGGTACAAATTTTGTTTCATGGCTATCAAAGCATTGCGGAGAAAGATTTCTGCGGCGGTCTGCCCATGGGCCTGGCGGACGGCTGCGCCGTGCTGATGATCGACCAGCGGGCACATGGGAAAAGCGAAGGAAAATACCTGACTTTTGGGGTCAGAGAACGGCTGGACTGCCTGTGCTGGATCGATTTTATTCGGAAAAAATGCGGCCCGGACGTGAAGATTTTGCTCTATGGAATGTCCATGGGGGCGGCCACGGTGCTGATGGCCGCCGGTGAGGACCTGCCGGAAAATGTTGTGGGCATCGCCGCCGACTGCGGCTACTCCTCTCCCCGGGCCATCATCCGCAAGGTCCTGAAGGACCGGCACCTGCCTGTCGCCCTGTACCCCCTGGTCCGGCTGGGGGCCATTCTGTTTGCCCACTTCGACCCGGATTCCGTGGGGGCCGACACCGCTCTGGAGCGTTGCCGCATCCCGGTGCTGCTGGTCCACGGGGACGACGACCGGTTCGTGCCCTGCGACATGAGCCGGGAAATGTACCGCCGCTGCGGCTCCAAGGACAAAGAATTGCTCATCGTCCCCACCGCCGGCCACGGGGCCAGCTATCTGGTGGACGATGACCGCTATCGGAAAACCGTCTCCGATTTCGTCCGCCGTACCCTCCACCCGGAGGGGTAAGCAAAAATGCTGTTCCGATTTCATTGCGTCACAGGCCAATGACGTTATGGAAACCAGCACAGAATAAGAAAGCCCCGCCCGCACGAATTCTATACGCAGAAATGGCGTGGCGCAAAGGCTTCCCCTGGAGGGGAAGCTGGCAGCCCGCTAGGGCTGACTGATGAGGTCGAAGCCACCAATCATTGCCATAGGTTGGTACAAAACTGTAACCTTCGACCTCATCCGTCACGGGCCGTGGCCCGTGACACCTTCCCCTCCAGGGGAAGGCATTTTTACCTCTCCGGGAGGCTGCTCATAAGAGTGATACACCCTCGCAACGCAAAAAAGACACCCACTCACTTGAATGGGTGTCTTTTTTGAGCCGCCAGATGCGATTTGAACTGGCTACCCAGTTTCCGCCGGACAGGTCCGGCGGAAACCTTACGACCTCTCGATTGAAATTACGGATGAGGTCGCCAGTTTCTATCTAATCAAACACATAAAAAGAAAACCCATCCAAACGGATGGGTTTTTTGGAGCTGCTAGCCAGATTTGAACTGGCGACCTCATCCTTACCAAGGATGCGCTCTACCGACTGAGCTATAGCAGCATTTTCTCTGTCTCTCTGACAGCTTTGCTATTATAGCGCAGGATCCCGACTTTGTCAAGGGGTTTTTTCGAGATTTTTTGCGTTCTGGTATTTTTCCGCCGCCTGCTCCATGGCCGCCCTGGCCTCCCGGCGATACCGGGCCACAGCCTCCGGCCGGGACAGGCCATCTTCCGGGAAGATCGGCGGCAGGATATACAATTCCATGCAAGGCTTCCGCTTCCAGAGCCGCAGGATGCCCCTGGGCTGCCGCTGGAGCAGCATCAATGGCAGCACCGGCACGTTGGCCTCCGCCGCCATCCGGAAGCCGCCATTGTGGAACTCCCGCATCTGCCGGGCGTAGGGCACCAGGACCCCCTCTGGGTACACCTGGACGATGGCCCCGGCCCGCAATGCCGTTTCCATTTCCGAAAACAGCCGCCGGACCTGCTTGGGGCTGCGGCTCAGGGGCACGGCCCCAAGCCAGCGGATGATGTGCCGGACCACCGGGATGCGGAAATTGCTGTCCAGGGACACATGGTACACCCGCCGGGGCAGCAGCGCAATGTTGTTGATGGTGCAGTCCATATTGTGGACGTGGTTGCACACGGCCACGGCGCCGGTACCCTTCAAGGCCCGTAAATTCTCCCGTCCGTGGACCTTGACCCCCAACACCAAGCCGTTGTAAAAGCACAAAATGAACGCAACAAGCCGCCGGAACAGGGCCGTTCCCAGGCGCTTGTACCAGACATTGCGCAGATAATCGTAGTCAGAGCTTGTCTCGAATTTCAGCGGCTCCCAGATGGACGTGACCCGCTCCTCCACGGGCATCTGCATTTCTTCATCCATGGGCTTCCTCCATGGTCTGCCGGAACATGGCCTCGGCGGCGGTCACGCAGTCGTCCAGGGCGTATTTCTGCGCCGACTGGGCGTAGGCCCGTTCCATTTCCGCCCGCTCCGCCGGATGCTCCATCCAGTAGTCGATTTTCTCCGCCAATGCGGCGCTGTCCCCTGCCGGGAACAGGCTCCGCTCGTCCATAGCAAACTGGGGCGTTGCGGATTTGGGGCTGTTGGCGATCACCGGCACCAGACCACCGGCGAATGCCTCCATGCAGGACATGGCCTCGATCTCCATATCCGCCGCATGGACGTACAGGTCCGCCATGGCGATCAGGTCCAGAAGCTCCGGCTTGGGGAAAAACCGGTTGGTGAGCAAAATGCCCCGCTTCTTCGCCAGGGCGAGAATTTTCTCCTTCCGGGGGCCTTTGCCCGCCAGGACAAGATGAATTTCGTCCTTATGCTTCGACTGGGCCACGGCTTCCACAAGCACATCCTGCCGCTTTTCGATCGACAGCCGTCCGGTCATCAGGATCAGGAATTTCCCGGCGAATTCGTCGGTTTTCGGCAGCTTCCGGTACTGAAATTCCGGGTCGATGCCATTGGAAATGACGTGCAGCTGCGCCTCATAGCCGGTGCGGCGCAGTTCCCCGGCGATAAAATTGCTGGGGCAATGGATGTGGGTGCAGTACCGGTACACATAAAAGTGGAACCAGTGGTAGATGGCCGTGTTGATCCAGCCCACCTTGCCCAGATGGATGGAGGAGGTGATATTTTCCGGCTGCACATGAAAAGCCGCCGTGTAGGGCTTCCCCATCTGCCGGGCGATCCGGATGGCCGCATGGGTCAGGGCGAAGGGCGTGAGGAAATGGATGATCTCCGCCCACTCTACCGCCTCACGGATGACGGTCTTGTCCACCTTGGCAAAGGTCATGCCCTGGGAACTAATTAAGTTGTCAAAAATCGGGATATACTGCTTTTTCAGCAGATAGGCCCGCTCGCCGGAGGCCAGAAATTCCGGTTTTCCGAAGCACAGCACCCGGACCTCATGGCCGTGCTGCCGGAGGACCTGGGCAAAGCGCCGGGCGGAGATGGTCATGCCGTTGTTGGCCGCATAAAACTGGTCGGCCACCAGAAGAATTTTCATGGATGTCTGGGGCATGGAGGATGCTCCTCTCTTGAATCTAATATGCTATATTAGTATATCTGATTTTCCGGATTTGTCAAGTATCCGGGGCGCAAAAAAGGGCGTATCCTGCGGACACGCCCTTTTTATTTGACAATAGTCGCTTTTACACCAGCTCGATGACAGCCATCTCAGCGGCGTCGCCCCGGCGCTCGCCGGTGCGGGTCACGCGGGTATAGCCGCCGTTCCGCTCAGCGTACTTGGGAGCGATCTCCTTGAACAGCTTCTGCACCACATCTTCCTTGGTGATGAAACCCATGGCTCTGCGGTAAGCAGCCAGGTTGCCCTTCTTGCCCAGGGTGATCATCTTCTCGACCACGGGCTGAACCTCTTTGGCACGGTAGAAGGTGGTCTCGATCTTGCCCTTTTCCAGAAGATCGGTCACCTGCTGACGCAGCAGCGCTCTTCTCTGTTCACTGGTCTTGCCCAGTTTACGAGTACCGAACATGAACTTTCCTCCTTATCTGAAAGGTTGATTAGTTATTGCTGCCAGAATCATCGCTGGCCAGGGACAGCCCCATCATTTCCAGCTTCTTCTGGACCTCGTCCAGAGACTTCTTGCCCATATTGCGGACCTTCATCATGTCCTCACCGGTCTTGCCGATCAGGTCGGCCACGGTGTTGATGTTGGCACGCTTCAGGCAGTTGAAGCTCCGAACCGACAGATCCAGCTCATCGATGGTCATAGAGAGCTTGCTGTCCGGACGCTCCTCCTTCTTGTCCACCACGGTAGAACCGGTGCTGACATTGTCAGACAGGTTCGTGAACACCGTCAGGTGGTCGGAAAGGATCTTGGCGCCCAGAGAGACCGCATCCTTGGCAGAGATGGTGGAATCCGTCCAGACCTCAAGGGTCAGCTTGTCGAAATCGGTCTTATCACCCACACGGGTGGGCTCCACCGTATAGTTCACCTTGGTAACGGGAGAATACAGGGAGTCTACGGGGATCACGCCGATGGGGGTCTGCGGGGTCTTGTTCCGGTCGCTGGGAACATAGCCCCGGCCCTGGGACAGAGTGATCTCCATATTGAAGGTTGCGTCCGGTCCCAGCGTGCAGATCAGAAGATCCGGGTTCAGGATCTCCACGTCCGCATCCGTCTTGATGTCGCCGGCAGTGACCTTGCAGGGTCCCACGGCGTCAATATAGACGGTCTTTTCTCCCTGGGAATGGAGCTTCACGATCATCCGCTTGATGTTCAGGACGATCTCAGTGACATCTTCCTTCACACCGGGGATAGTGGTAAATTCATGCTGCACGCCGGCGATCTTGATAGAGGTCGCAGCGTAGCCGGGCAGGCTGGACAGCAGGATCCGGCGCAGAGAGTTGCCCAAAGTCATACCGTAGCCCCGCTCCAGCGGTTCTACCACGTACTTGCCATAGGCCGCATTGTCCAGCGTCTCCACACAGGAAATGCGGGGCTTTTCAATTTCTACCATGAATCAATAACCCTCCTTCACAAGTGTGGGGCAAAAGCCCCACGCAGTTGATACAAACAAACGGGAGGTCGATTACTTGGAGTACAACTCGACGATCAGGTGCTCTGCGATCTCGAAGTCGATGTCCGCCTTGGTGGGCATAGCAATGACCTTGCCGGTGAGGGTGGTCTTGTCACGGTCCAGCCACTTGGGAGCGGCCACGAAGGTGTCGTCTTCCTTCAGCTTCTTGAAAAAGTTGTTGGAAACGCTCTTCTGGCACACGGCGACCACGTCGCCGGTCTTGACCAGGTAGCTGGGGATGTTCACCCGGCTGCCGTTGACGGTAAAGTGGCCATGGTTCACCAGCTGACGAGCCTGACGGCGGGAGTTGGCGAAGCCCAGACGGTACACGACGTTGTCCAGACGGCGCTCCACGAAGGTCAGCAGCACCTCGCCGGTGTTGCCCTCGGCACGGGTGGCCTTGTCGTAGTAGTTGTGGAACTGCTTTTCCTGGATGCCGTAAACGAACTTCACCTTCTGCTTCTCGGTGAGCTGAGTGGCGTACTCAGACTTCTTTGCTCTTCTCTGTCCGCCGGGATTCTTGTTGGAAGTCTTGGAATAACCCATTGCGGCAGGAGAAACGCCCAGCGCTCTGCAGCGCTTCAGCACAGGCTGCATATTTTTAGCCATATCGCAAAATTCCTCCTATACGAAATCAGACACGCCGTCTCTTGGGAGGACGGCAGCCATTGTGGGGGATGGGGGTAACATCCTTGATCATGACGACTTCCAGACCAGCGGACTGAAGCGCACGGATGGCAGCTTCCCGTCCCTGACCGGGACCCTTCACGTAAACCTCGACGGTCTTCAGGCCGTAAGCCATAGCGGCCTTCGCAGCGGTCTCGGCAGCGGTCTGAGCGGCGAAGGGGGTGGACTTCCGGGAACCACGGAAACCCAGTCCGCCGGAGGAAGCCCAGCTCAGGGCATTGCCTTCCAGGTCGGTGATGGTCACCATGGTGTTGTTGAAGGAAGAGCGGATATGTGCTGCACCCTTCTCAACAACCTTGCGCTCACGACGGCGCTTAACAACTTTCTTTGCTGCTGCTTTCGTAGCCATTACATATCCCTCCTTTTACTTCTTCTTGTTAGCGATGGTCTTCTTCGGACCCTTACGGGTACGGGCGTTGGTCTTGGTGCGCTGGCCGTGAACAGGCAGGCCGCGGCGGTGCCGCAGTCCACGGTAGCAGCCGATCTCACTCAGCCGCTTGATGTTCATGGCAGTCTCCCGGCGCAGGTCGCCCTCGATGAGGAAGTGATGCTCGATGGTGTCACGGAGCTGTGCTTCCTGATCCTCGGTGAGATCCTTCACACGGGTGTCCGGGTCGATCTGGGTGATCTCCAGGACTTTCTTTGCCCGAGCCGGCCCGATGCCGTAGATATACGTCAATGCTACCTCGATCCGCTTGTCACGAGGAAGGTCAATACCAGAAATTCGTGCCATACTTCTTCAGCACCTCCTATTAGCCTTGTCTCTGCTTGTGTTTGGGGTTTTCGCAAATTACCATGACTCTGCCCTTGCGCTTAATGATCTTGCACTTTTCGCACATGGGCTTCACGGACGGTCTTACTTTCATACTGTTTAACCTCCATACGAGAACAATGTCTCTATTCTGTTACTTGCTTCTCCAGGTGATCCGCCCATGGGTCAGATCATACGGAGACATTTGAACGGTTACCTTGTCACCGGGCAAGATCTTAATAAAGTTCATTCTGAGCTTGCCGGAAATGTGTGCCAGAATGGTGTGTCCGTTACCGATATCTACATTGAACATAGCATTCGGCAGCGCATCGGTTACGATGCCCTCAATCTCGATTACGTCGTCCTTTGCCAAGTTAGAAACCTCCCAGGTTGTTACTTTGCATTTCCCGGCTCAGGTAAGCCAGGTCTCTTCGTAATTCGCTGTTGAGCACCTTGTCGCCCAGCCTCAGCTTGTCGGCGACTCTGGTCTCAGAGCGAAGGATCTTACGTGTATGTTTCCGCTTTTTCCGCTTGGGCTTATCCAGAGGTCGGCCCTTGCCATCGGCAAGGAGGACGTATTCGTCCTCACATCCGACCACATAGAAGAGCTTTCCCTGGTCCCGCCCGGCGGTGGAAGCCACAACGTCTGCAATGATTATCTCATCCAAACCCGTTTCCATAGTCAAGATCCTTCGGTGACGGTGAGTATTTCCGGCTCGCCGCCGGTGATGAGAACAGTATTTTCATAATGAGCGGCCAGCTTGCCGTCGGCGGTGACGGTGGTCCATCCATCCTTGAGAACACGGACATTATAAGTGCCCACGTTCACCATAGGCTCGATGGCGATGGTCATGCCGGGCAGAAGCCGGGGCCCATGGCCGGGAGCGCCGTAATTCGGCACTTCCGGCTCCTCATGCAGGTGCGTGCCAACGCCGTGACCTACGAAGTCACGCACAACTGAGAAACCGTTAGACTCCACATACGTTTGCACGGCGTGGGAGATGTCGGACACCCGGTGTCCGAAGGTGGCCTGTTTGAGCCCTTCGAAGAAGCTCTGTCGGGTCACATCGATCAGCTTCTGCGCTTCGGGGCTGATCTGCCCGCAGGGGAAGGTTGCCGCACAATCGCCATGATACCCCTTGAAGAAAGCGCCCACGTCCACGCTGACGATGTCGCCCTCCCGCAGCACATAGTGGCCGGGGATACCGTGGATGATGGTGTCGTTGACACTGATGCAGACGCTGGCGGGGTAGCCGTTGTAGTGCAGGAACGACGGCTTTGCGCCCTGACTGACGATAAAATCGTAAACGGCTTTGTCGATCTGCTTGGTCGTCATGCCGGGTCTTACCATTTCCCCTGCCAAGGCACGGGCTGCCGCGGTAATTTTACAGGCCTGACGCATGAGATCAAGCTCACGTTCATTTTTGATCGTGATCATACCTTCGCTCCTATTGCCTCCAGGATGTCCCGGTTGGCACCCTCGATGGACTGCTCGCCCCGGATCAGCACAAGCTTCCCTTGTTTGGCGTAATAGTCCTTCAAGACCTCCGTTGCGGAATGATAGACCTGGAGCCGATGACGGACCGTTTCCGGAGCGTCATCCTTGCGCACAGAAAGCGCTGCACCGCAAAGGTCGCAGACGTTTTCCTTCTTGGGAGGATTGGCGGTGATGTGATAGCTGGCGCCGCAGGCGGTGCAAACCCGCCGACCGGTCATCCGATGCTCGATCACATCGTCGTCCACCTCAATGGAAAGTACATGGTCGATGTGCACACCATGAGCGTCCAGGGCCTCCGCCTGGGCCAGGGTGCGGGGCACCCCGTCCAGGATGAAGCCTTTGGCGCAGTCCGGCTTGGCCACCCGCTCCGCGACGATCCCAAGGATCAGGGAGTCGGGGACCAGTGAGCCTTCGTCCATATACATTTTTACCTGTTTGCCCAGTTCAGTGCCTTCCTTCATGGCCTCTCTGAGCATATTGCCGGTGGAGATGGAGGGGATGCCCAGCTTCTCCACCAGGAGCTCCGCCTGGGTGCCCTTGCCTGCGCCGGGAGCGCCGAGAAGAATCAAATTCATGTTCTTCCGCCTCGCAAAATCAATCCAGGAAGCCCTTGTAATGCCGCATGAGCATCTGAGCCTCCAGTGCCTTCACGGTCTCCAGAGCAACGCCGACCACGATGATGACGGAAGTACCGCCGATGGCCAGATTCTTCACGGAAGCCATGATGTGCCCGGAGATGATGGGCAGCAAGGCAACGATGGACAGATACACGGCGCCAAATACCACGATCTTGTTGATGACCTTCTGGATGAAGTCGGCGGTGGGCTTGCCGGGACGGAAGCCCGGAATGAAGCCGCCGTTCTTCTTCAGGTTGTTGGAGATCTCCACGGGATCGTACTGGATGGTGGAGTAGAACCAGCTGAAGAAGAAAATCAGCAGGAAGTAGAAGACGGCATAGGTCCAGCTATTGGAGCTCCAGACGTTGGTGTACATCCAGCTGTTCAGGTTCCAGCCGAACAGGGCATAGAACGTAGCCGGCACGGAGCAGATAGACTGGGCAAAGATGATGGGCATGACGCCGGTCATCGCCACCTTAATGGGCATATTGGTGTTCTGACCGCCATAGACCTTCCGGCCAACCACACGCTTGGCGTACTGGATGGGGATACGGCGCTCGGCGTCGTTGATAAACACGATGAACACGATCAGCGCAGCCATGCCGATGAGCACCAGGATGATCTCCCACCACTTCATGGTGATGAGGGTGCTGACCAGGGTGGGGATCCGGGAGATGATACCGGCGAACAGGATCATGGAGATGCCGTTGCCGATGCCGTGCTCGGTGATCTGCTCACCCAGCCACATGACAAAGGAAGCACCAGCGGTGAAGGCCAGCACGATCACGAGACCGGGCAGGAAGCCGGTGTCGGTAATGATGGCGTAGCCCTGAGAAACATAGTTCTTCAGCATGGTGTAGTAGCCGAAGCCCAGGACCAGGCCCAGACCCACAGTGGTGTACCGGGTGATCCGCTCCAGCTTCTTCTTGCCTTCCTCGCCCTCATCCTTTGCCATCCGCTCCAGAGCGGGAATGGCAATGGTGAGCAGCTGGATGATAATGGAAGCGTTGATGTAGGGCTGGATGCCCAACGCAAGAACGGTGGCCCGAGAGAAGGCGGAGCCGCTCATGGCATCGAACAGGCCCAGGATCGTGTTGGAAAGGGTGGTGTCGAAGTAATTTGCAAGGATCGCAGTATCCACATAGGGAAGCGGGATAACGCTGCCCAGACGGTAGATCAGCAGGATCATCATGGTGAAGATCAGCTTTTTACGGAGCTCCGGGATCTTCCACGCATTTTGCAGAGTCTTGAACACTTACACCACCTGGGCCTTTCCGCCTGCCTGCTCGATTTTTTCTTTCGCAGAAGCAGAGAAGGCCGCAGCGTTCACGGTGACTTTCTTGGTGAGGGTGCCGTTGGAGAGCACCTTCAGACCGTTGGGGCAGTCGTTCAGGATGCCCTTCTCGATCAGAGCGGCGGCATCCACAACATCGCCGTCCTCAAAGCGGTTCAGCACGGACAGGTTGATGGCCGTGAGGGGCTTTGCGTAGATGTTGTTGAAACCACGCTTGGGGATACGACGGGCCAGAGGCATCTGGCCGCCTTCGAAGCCGGCACGGACCTTGCCGCCGGAACGGGCCTTCTGACCCTTGTGGCCCCGGCCACCGGTCTTACCGTTGCCGGAACCGGTACCACGGCCCTTCCGCTTACCCACCTGGGTAGAACCCTCGACGGGAGAAAGCTCAGACAGTTTCATACTTTTCCCTCCTTATTCCACTTCGGTGACCTGCAGCAGATAGCCGATCTTGGCGATCTTGCCCCGGGTCTGGTCGTTATCCGGCTGGATGGTGACCTGGCCGATCTTCCGCAGACCCAGAGAAGCGGCGGTAGCGATGTGCTTTTCCAGGCGGCCGTTCAGGCTCTTAACAAGCTTAATTTTCAGGTTTGCCATGTTAATTGCCCTCCTTAACCAACGATTTCTTCCACGCTCTTGCCCCGGATGGCAGCGACCTGCTCGGGAGAACGCAGAGACTGCAAGCCCTGCATGGTGGCCTTGACCACGTTCTGGGGGTTGTTGGAGCGCAGGCACTTGGCGCAGATGTTCTTGATGCCCACAGCCTCCATCACGGCACGGACAGCGCCGCCGGCGATGACGCCGGTGCCGTCGGGAGCCGGACGAAGCAGCACGGAGCCGGCACCGAAGATGCCGATGACCTCGTGGGGGATGGTGGTCCCGGCCAGAGAGATCTTGACCATGTTCTTCTTGGCATCGGCGATGCCCTTCAGGACCGCCTCGGACACTTCGGCAGCCTTGCCCAGGCCGTAGCCCACGGTGCCCTTGCCGTCGCCGACCACTACCAGGGCGGAGAACTTCATGACACGGCCGCCCTTAACGGTCTTGCTGACCCGGTTCAGGTAGACGACTTTCTCAATGAGCTCGGGCTCATTGCTGGAAGTACGATTGTAAGCCATTTCTTTTCCTCCTCCTTAGAAGTTGAGTCCGCCTTCACGGGCGCCCTCAGCCAGTGCGGCAACACGGCCATGATACACATAGCCGCCACGGTCGAACACGACCTGCTCGATGCCCTTGGCCTTGGCCCGCTCAGCGAGCAGCAGACCGATCTTCTTGGCGGCCTCGCAGTTGCCGGCAGCACCCTCAAAGGACTTCTCCAGGGTGTTGGCGGAAGCCAGGGTCACGCCGTTCACATCGTCGATGATCTGGGCGTAGATGTTGGCATTGCTGCGAAACACATTCAGACGGGGGCACTCGGGGGTGCCGGAGATCTTGCCGCGAACACGGATATGCCGCTTTACGCGCATTGCATTCTTATTGATTTTGCTGACCATTTCGGCACACCTCCATTACTTCTTACCACCGGTCTTACCAGCCTTACGGCGGATAACTTCGGTGGTGTACTTGATGCCCTTGCCCTTGTAAGGCTCAGGCGGACGCTTGCCCCGAACTTCGGCGGCAAACTGACCAACGGCCTGCTTGTCGATGCCGTTGATGACGATCTTGTTGGGGGCGGGCACATCGATGTGGATGCCGGGGATCTCGTCCACGGTGACTTCGTGGGAGAAGCCCAGACGCATGACCAGCTGATTGCCCTTCTTCTCTGCACGGTAGCCGGTGCCGTTGACTTCCAGCTCCTTGGAGTAGCCCTTCTCGACGCCCTCCACCATGTTGTGGATCAGGGTGCGGGTCAGACCGTGCAGGCTCTTGTGCAGGTGCTCGTCGTCGGGACGGGAGACCAGCAGCTCATTGCCCTCCACCTTCAGGATCATGTCCGGGTGGAATGCCTGGGTCAGTTCGCCCTTGGGGCCCTTCACGGTGACCACATTGCCGTCGGCAACGGTCACGGTGCAGTTTGCCGGGATAATAACCGGCTTCTTACCAATTCTAGACATACCGTACTCCTCCTTACCACACGAAGGCCAGGACTTCGCCGCCGATATGCAGCTCACGGGCCTTCTTGTCGGTCATAACGCCCTTGGAAGTGGAGACGATGGCGATGCCCAGTCCCTTCAGGACGCTGGGCAGCTCGTCGGCACCGGCGTAGACCCGCAGACCGGGCTTGGACACCCGGCGCAGACCGGTGATGACCTGCTGCTTCTTTGCCAGATACTTCAGGGTGATGTGGATCACGCCCTGGTTGCCGTTGTCCTCCACGGAGAAGGCCTTGATGTAGCCCTCGTCCAGCAGGATCTGTGCAATGGCCTTCTTCAGGTTGGAAGCGGGCACATCCACGGTCTCGTGCTTGGCGGAGTTGGCGTTGCGGATACGGGTGAGCATATCTGCTACGGAATCGGTGATTTGCATAATTGTTATCCTCCTTATAGAAGTTACGGGTTTGAACCCGTTGAAGTTTGGGGGTATCCGGGGAATGCGAGGCCGGCCGGAATGGCCACGCCTCCATCTTCCCGGGACTTCCCAAATCTTTTCACGAAATTACTTACCAGCTTGCCTTGCGGACACCGGGGATCTCGCCCTTGTAGGCCAGCTCCCGGAAGCAGATACGGCAAACGCCGTAGTTGCGCAGGTAGGCATGGGGTCTGCCGCAGATCTTGCAGCGGTTATAGCGGCGGGTAGAGAACTTGGGCTCAGCCTGCTGCTTCAGGATCATAGACTTCTTCGCCATGTGTTCTTCCTCCTAAATCAAGCGGTGAAGGGAGCGCCCAGCTGGGTCAGCAGCTCTTTGGCTTCCTCGTCGGTGGTAGCGGTGGTGCAAACGCAGATGTCCATACCACGGATCTTGTCCACCTTGTCGTACTCGATCTCAGGGAAGATCAGCTGCTCCTTCAGGCCGAAGGCGTAGTTGCCGCGGCCGTCGAAGGAGTTGGGGTTGATGCCCCGGAAGTCACGGACACGAGGCAGGGCCACGCTGAACAGCCGGTCCAGGAACTCGTACATCTTGTCGCCGCGGAGGGTGACCTTCACGCCGACGGTTTCGCCCTCACGGACCTTGAAGTTAGCAACGCTCTTGCGGGCCTTGCAGGTGATGGGCTTCTGGCCGGTGATGGTGGCGATGTCCTTGCAGATAGCCTCGATCTCCTTGGCGTTGTTCTTGCTCTCGCCGCAGCCCACGTTGACAATGACCTTGTCCAGCTTGGGGATCTGCATGACGCTCTTGTAGCCGAACTTCTTGTTCAGAGCAGGAGCGATCTCGGCGGTGTACTTTTCTTTCAGTCTGCTAGCCATAATCGTAACTCCTCTCTTAGATCTCGGCGCCGCACTTGCGGCAGATACGGGTCTTCTTGCCGTCCTCGACCTTAAAGCCGACCCGCACGCCCTTGTCGCACTTGGGGCAGTACAGAGCCACCTTGCAGGCCCGGATGGGGGTCTCGCGCTTCACGATGCCGCCGGCCTCGCCCTGCTGACGGGGCTTGGTGTGGCAGGTAGCCACGTTGACCTTCTCCACGACGACCTTCTCTTCCTTGGGCATGGCCACCAGGACCTTGCCCTTCACGCCCTTGTCCTTGCCGGACAGGACGATCACGGTATCATTCTTCTTAATGTTCATATCTTCGGTTCCCCCTTAGATGACTTCGGGTGCCAGGGAGAGGATCTTCATGTAATCTCTCTCACGCAGCTCTCTTGCCACCGGTCCAAAGATACGGGTACCACGGGGGTTCTTGTCCTCCTTGATGATGACGGCAGCGTTCTCGTCGAAGCGAACATAGGTGCCGTCCTCACGACGGACGCCCCGCTTGGTGCGGACGATGACAGCCTTCACGACTTCGCCCTTCTTCACGGTGCCGCCGGGAGTGGCCTTCCGAACGGAAGCAACAATCACATCGCCGATGTTGCCGAACTTCCGCTTGGAGCCGCCCAGGACCCGGATGCAGTGGATCTCCTTGGCGCCGGTGTTGTCGGCAACCTTCAGGTAGCTTTCCGGTTGAATCATAGTTGTCCGACCTCCTTACTTCGCCTTTTCAATAATTCTGATGAGTCTCCATCTCTTGTCCTTGGACAGGGGACGGGTCTCCATGACCTCCACGGTATCGCCGATGCCGCACTCGTTGTTCTCGTCGTGGGCCTTCAGCTTGTAAGTCCGCTTCATGGTCTTCTTATAGAGAGGATGTGCAACGCTATCCTCGATCGCAACCACAATGGTCTTGTCCATCTTATCGGAGACGACCTGACCGATTCTGGTTTTACGGAAAGCTCTGGTATTTTCAGTCATTTTCCTTTACCTCCTCAGACAGTGGTCTCTTTCTCACGAATAATGGTCTTGATGCGGGCAATATCCTTCTTCACAGCAGCGATCTGCATGGGGTTATCCAGCTGATTCGTTGCGTGCTGCATACGCAGCATGAAGAGGTCCTTTTTCAGCCCCTGGAGCTTCTTCTCCAGATCGGCCACGGACAGCGTGCGGATTTCTTTCAGTTCCTTTGCCTTCATCATTATTCACCACCGTTCTCAGAGACTTCCTTGGTGATGATCCGGGTCTTGATGGGCAGCTTGTGCTGGGCCAGACGCAGAGCCTCACGGGCCACGTCCTCGGTCACGCCGCCAATCTCGAACATCACCTTCTGATTCTTCACAACTGCCACCCAGCCTTCGGGAGCGCCTTTACCGGAACCCATACGGGTGCCCAGGCCCTTCTTGGAGTAGGGCTTGTCAGGGAAGATCTTGATCCAGACCTTACCGCCACGCTTGGTGTAACGGGTCATGGCAATACGAGCTGCTTCGATCTGGTTGCCGGTGATCCAGCCGGGCTCCAGAGCCTGGATGCCGAAATCACCGTAAGTGACAGTGTTACCACGGGAGGCAGCGCCGGTCATACGGCCACGCTGCACCTTGCGGTACTTAACTCTTTTGGGCATCAGCATTAGCGGTTGCCTCCTTCTCTGCGGTTATAGGGTCTGTCGCCGTTGTTCCGACGCTCCCGGCGCTCGCCGTCACGACGACGATCACCGTTGCGGCGGTCCCGACGCTCCCGGGGAGCGGGTTCGGGGGCGGCAGCACGGAGGGTGGTGTTCAGGACCTCACCCTTGTAGATCCAAACCTTCACGCCGATGCGGCCGTAGGTGGTAGCAGCTTCAGCGAAGCCGTACTCGATGTCGGCACGAATGGTCTGAAGGGGAATGGTGCCTTCGTGGTAGGACTCGGTCCGGGCGATCTCAGCGCCGCCCAGACGGCCGCCGCAGGTGACCTTGATGCCCTTGGCACCCAGGCGGGTAGCCTGCTGCATGGCCTTCTTCATAGCCCGGCGGAAGGAGACACGCTTCTCCAGCTGCTGAGCAATGTTCTCGGCCACCAGCTGAGCGTTCAGGTCGGGGGAGCGGACTTCCACGATGTTCAGGGAAACGCTCTTACCCAGCTTTGCTTCCATCTCTTTGCGCAAATTCTCGATGTCGGCACCGGCCTTGCCGATGACCACACCGGGACGGGAGCAGTTGATGTTGATCTTCACACGGCCGTTGCTGCGCTCGATCTCGATCTTTGCCACACCGGCGGCATAGAGCTTCTTCTTCAGATACTTACGGATGTTGTAATCCTCGACGATCAGGTCGCCCACCTTGTCCTCACGGGCATACCAGCGGGAGTCCCAGTCTTTGATTACGCCAACACGCAGTCCATGGGGATTAACTTTCTGTCCCATAGTAACCTCCTGTTAAGCCTTCTCGCTCACACCGATGGTGATGTGAGTGGTTCTCTTGAGAATCCGAACGAAACCTCTTCTGGATGCGATGCGGCCGCGCTTCAGCACGGGGCCGGGGTTGGCCACAACGGTAGAAACATAGAGGTTGTCTGCGTTCATGCCGTGATTGTGCTCGGCATTGGCCACAGCGCTCTTCAGCAGCTTGGCCATGGGCTCGCAGGCTGCCTTGGAGGTCTGGTTCAGATAAGCCGCAGCAGTCTTCACGTCCAGGCCACGGATCATATCGCAGACCAGCTGGACCTTACGGGGAGACATACGGACATACTTTACGTGTGCAAGTGCTTCCATTTCCGATCCTCCTTATTTCGCATTGGCGGTCTTGCTGCCAGAGTGGCCCCGGAAGGTTCTGGTAGGAACGAACTCGCCCAGCTTGTGACCGACCATATCCTCGGTGATATAAACGGGCACATGCTTGCGGCCGTCATGGACAGCGATGGTGTGACCGACGAAGGAGGGGAAAATGGTGGAGGCTCTGGACCAGGTCTTCAGAACCTTCTTCTCACCGGCCTTGTTCAGCTCCTCAACACGCTTGTACAGCTCGGGAGCTACGAAAGGGCCCTTTTTGATGCTTCTGCTCATTTCATTTCCTCCTTACTTGCTGTTTCTGCGCTTGACGATGAACTTATCGGTGCGGTTCTTCGTCTTGCGGGTCTTGTAACCCAGAGCGGGCTTACCCCAAGGGGTAACAGGGCCGGGCCGGCCAACAGGAGCACGGCCTTCGCCGCCGCCGTGGGGGTGGTCATTGGGGTTCATAACGGAGCCACGGACGGTGGGACGGACACCCATGTGACGGGTACGGCCGGCCTTGCCGATGTGGACGTTCTCATGATCCAGGTTGCCCACCTGACCGATGCAGGCGGTGCAGTTAGTGCGGACGTAGCGGACCTCGCCGGAGGGCAGACGAACCTGAGCCAGGTCGCCTTCCTTAGCCATCAGCTGCGCAGCGGTGCCGGCGGACCGGACCAGCTGAGCGCCGTAGCCGGGCTGCAGCTCCACGTTGTGGATCACGGTACCAACAGGGATGTTGGCAATGGGCAGGCAGTTGCCGGGCTTGATGTCGGCAGCTGCGGAGGACACGACCACGTCGCCAGCCTTCAGGCCGTTGGTGGCCAGGATGTAGCTGAGGGTGTTGTCCTCGTAGCGGATCAGCGCAATGTAGGCGCTGCGGTTGGGATCGTACTCCAGGCGCTCCACAGTAGCGGGCATATCCAGCTTCTGACGCTTGAAGTCGATGATACGGTACTTGCGCTTATTGCCGCCGCCGCGATGACGGACGGTAATACGGCCATAGCTGTTGCGACCGGCGTTCTTCTTCAGGGTCTCAACCAGGCTGCGCTCAGGTTTGGCCTTCTTATCCACACCGTCGAACGCAGAAACAGTCATGTTCCGGCGGGCGGGGGTATAAGGCTTAAAAGTTTTAATAGCCATTTGCGTTTCGCTCCTTTATTGAGATTGGATTAGACCATACCCTCGAAGAACTCGATGGTCTTGGAGTCGGCGGTCAGGGTGATGACAGCCTTCTTGTAAGCCGCGCGGCGGCCGGCGGGGTAAGCGCCGGTGCGCTTCACCTTGCCCTGCATCCGGACGGTGTTGACCTTGGCGACCTTCACGCCGAAGGCCTCTTCCACAGCGGCCTTGATCTGGGTCTTGTCCGCATCCAGCGCCACCATGAAGACGTACTTCTTGTCGGCGACGCTCTCCATGGACTGCTCGGTGATCACCGGGCGGAGAATGATATCGTAAGCGTTCATTATGCGAATACCTCCTCGATCTTGGCCAAAGCTGCCCGGTCAACGACCAGCTTGCCAGCGTTCAGCACGTCGTAGACGTTGATGAGGTTGGCAAAGGTCACCTGGCAGCCGGCGATGTTCCGGCCGGAGAGGACCACGTTCTGCTTGGGCTCGGCAGTGACCACCAGGGTCTTGCCGGTGCAGCCCACGGCGCTCAGGAACTTGGCGAAGTCCTTGGTCTTGGGAGCGTCCATCTTGATCTCGTCGATGACCACGATGTTCTGCTCGGAAGCCTTGGCGCTGAGCACGCTCTTCAGAGCCAGCCGGCGGGCCTTCTTGTTCAGGGTGTAGCCGTAGGAGCGGGGCTTCGGGGCAAAAACGATGCCGCCGTGGGTCCACTGGGGAGCACGGGTGCTGCCCTGACGGGCACGGCCGGTGCCCTTCTGCTTCCAGGGCTTTCTGCCGCCGCCGGAAACCTCGGCGCGGGTCAGAGCGAACTGAGTGCCCTGACGGCGGTTGGCCAGATGATTCTTGACCACGTCGTGGACAACAGCCTGGTTGGGCTCAATACCGAACACAGCCTCGGACAGCTCGATCTCGCCAACCTGCTTGCCGGACATATCATAAACATTCGTCTTAAGCATGATTTAAGATCTCCTTTCCTTAGCCTCTTGCGGAAGCCTTCTGCGGGTTGCGGCCGGAAGCCTTCTGCGGGTTCTTGCTGATGCCGGCCTCGCCGGACTTCACCTTGTTGTTCTTCACGGTGTTGCGGATATACACCAGACCGCCCTTGGGGCCGGGGATGGCGCCGCGGATGACCAGCATATTCAGCTCTGCGTCCACCTTCACAACGTCCAGGTTCTCGATGGTGACCTGCTCCAGGCCCATCTGGCCGGCGCCGATCTTACCCGGGAAAATACGGGACTGATGAGAAGATGCGCCCATGGAACCGGCGTGACGATGCACAGGGCCGCCGCCGTGGGTCATGGGGGTACGACCGGCGCCGTGGCGCTTCACAACGCCCTGGAAGCCATGGCCCTTGCTGATGCCGGTAACGTCGATCTTGTCGCCGGCGGCGAAGGTGTCGGCCTTGATCTCGTCGCCCACGTTCATGTCGGCGGCGGAATCCAGCTTGAACTCCTTCAGGTGCTTCTTGGGGGCTACGCCAGCCTTCTTCAGGTGGCCAGCCTCAGGCTTGGTGAGCTTGGACTCCTTCACGTCGCCGAAACCCAGCTGCACAGCGGTGTAGCCGTCGGTCTCGACGGTCTTCTTCTGAGTCACGACGCAGGGACCGGCTTCCACTACGGTAACCGGAATCACCTTGCCGCTCTCATCGAAGATCTGGGTCATGCCCACTTTCTTGCCGATGATTGCTTTCTGCATGATGTTTACTCCTTTTTAATAGGTTATTGGTTGACGCAGGTCCATTGGGTGGCCTTTGCCAACATGACCCGTCCGCCCGATGCCAGACAGTGCGGGCAGCGGTAAGGACCGATAGAATGTCGGCTCTTACAGCTTTATCTCAATCTCAACGCCGGCGGGAAGGTCCAGGCTCATGAGGGCCTCGACGGTCTTCTGGCTGGGGTTGAGGATATCGATCAGTCTCTTGTGGGTTCTGCGCTCGAACTGCTCCCGGCTGTCCTTGTTGACATGGGGAGAACGCAGGATGGTGACCACCTCTTTCTTGGTGGGCAGAGGGATGGGGCCGGACACGCTGGCGCCGTTGCGCTTGGCGGTGTCCACGATCTTCGCAGCGCTGGAGTCGATGAGCTGATGGTCATAAGCCTTCAGACGCACACGAATCATTTCCTGATTTGCCATGGTTTGGTTTCCTCCTTGATAATCGTACTCAGTGTACTTGGGGTGCTGGGTACGGTCGAGCATTTTGTTCACGCCGCCGTGCGTATCATTCCAGGCCAAGAAAAATGGCCGACGCAAGGCCGGCACTTTTCCTCTGGGCGCAGCGATATACGCAAGCGCAAACGGAAATGCTCAGCCGCCCGATGACCGGACATACTCCACGGAAGTTACCGGCTAAGCCGCAATCTCCCGCTTCATCGCATACAAGCGCAGTTCTTCCCTACGCAAGCCCGATTATGATACCACGTCATTCCCGTTTTGTCAAGATATTTTTTGAAGATTTTCACAAAAAACGCCCGTAAAATTCGGCATTTCGGAGAATTTTCAATTTGTGCATTTTACCCCTTGTACCGAGGCTCGCAGGTAAGGTTCACCCCCAGGCGCTTGAAGGTCTGCTCGTCCACCTGGGAAAGAATCACAGACGAATGGACCTCGCAGCCCCGCAGGGAAGACAACGCCTCCATGGCCGCCTCCGCCGCTTCGTTGCGCATGGCCGAGCCGGACAGCGCGATGAGGACCTCGTTGGTGTGGAGCCGGGGGTTCCGATGGCCCAGATGCTCCACCTTCAGGTGCTGGATGGGGTCGATGGCCTCCGGAGCGATAACGTGTACGTCCTCCGGCACCCCGGCAATGGCCTTCAGGGCATTCAGCAGCACTGCCGCCGAAGCACCTAAGAGGTCCGAAGTCTTGCCGGTGACGATGCGCCCATCGGGCAGCTCCATAGCCGCCGCAGGCTTGCCGGTCTCCTCTGCCCGTTTCAGGGCCGCCGCCACCACTTTCCGCTGAGAAGGCTCCGTTCCGGCCTTCCGCATGAGCAATTCCAGCTTCCGCACCGCATCCTCGGTGCCCTTGCCCTGCTTGGCTTCGCACAGGGCGGTATAGTACCGGCGGATGATCTCCTGCCGGGAGGCCTCCCGGCAAACGGCATCGTCGGTGATGCAGTTGCCCGCCATGTTCACGCCCATGTCCGTGGGGGACTTATAGGGGCATTCTCCCAGAATCTGCCGGAACATGGTCTCCAATACAGGGAACGCCTCCACGTCCCGGTTATAATTCACCGTTGTGATGCCATAGGCTTCCAGATGGAAGGGGTCGATCATGTTCACGTCGTTCAGATCCGCCGTGGCCGCCTCGTAGGCCAGGTTCACCGGATGATTCAGGGGCAGATTCCAGATGGGGAAGGTCTCGAACTTGGCGTACCCTGCCCGATTGCCCCGCTTATGCTCATGGTACAGCTGGCTCAGGCAGGTGGCCAGCTTGCCGCTGCCGGGGCCGGGAGCCGTGACGACCACCAATTCCCGGCTGGTCTCGATGTAGTCGTTTTTGCCGTAGCCCTCGTCGCTGACCACATGGGCCAGGTTGCCGGGGTAGCCCTCAATATCATAATGATGATAGACCTTCACCCCCAGGCCCTCCAACCGGGTCTGGAAGGCCATGGCCTGAGACTGGCCCGCAAACCGGGACAGCACCACGCTGGAAACGTACAGCCCCAGCCCCCGGAACACATCCAGCAGCCGGATGACGTCCCGGTCGTAGGTAATGCCCAAGTCTCCCCGAATCTTATTTTTCTCAATATCGTTGGCGTTGATGACGATGACCACTTCCACCTGGTCCTTGAGCTTCAAAAGCATTTGCAGCTTGCTGTCCGGATGGAATCCCGGCAGCACCCGGGAGGCGTGGTAATCGTCATAGAGCTTCCCGCCGAATTCCAGATACAGCTTGCCGCCAAACTGGTCGATTCTGGCCCGAATGTGTTCCGACTGGGTCCGTGCATACTGATCGTTGTCAAATCCTACCGCTTTCATGCTGTCTTTCTCCCTTTTCTCTTTCAAAAGCCACGTTTTTCCGCTGCCTTGGCCATGCGTTCCATGGCCTCCTTCAATGTCGCTCTGGGGCAGGCCAGCACCACACGCTGATAGAGGGGCGCATGGAACCTGCTTCCGGAATTCAGCCAGACCTTGGCCTCCCGGATCAGAAATTCGTCCAGCTCCGCTTCATTCAGGCCCCAAGCACCAAAGTCCAGCCAGGCAAAGTAGGTTCCCTCTGGCTCGATGAGCTTCACGCCAGGCAGGTTCTCCTTCAAAAATTCCCGGAGGAATTTCAGATTTTCCAGCAAATAGGCCTTACACTCGGTCAGCCATTCCTGTCCGCCCTCATAGGCCGCCTGGCAGGCAATGGCCCCCAGCCGGTTGACGCCGCTGTAATGGAACCGGTCCAGTTCTTCCAGAAATGCCTTCCGAGCCGCTTCGCCGGGGATGAAAATATTGGAGGTCTGCAGCCCCGCCAGGTTAAAGGTCTTGCTGGGGGCGGTACAGAGCACCGTGTTTTCCGCCATATCCGGGCAGGCCTTCAGGAACGGAATATGGAGATGGTCCGGAAGGGCAAAATCCATGTGAATTTCGTCGCTGACCACTTTTACCCCGTATTCCTTGCAGATACGCCCGATTTTCTGCAGTTCTTCCAGGGTCCACACCCGGCCCACGGGATTGTGGGGGGAGCAAAGCAGAAAGAGCTTCACGTTTTCCCTTCGGACTTTTTCCTCAAAATCCGCAAAATCAATTTCGTACCGGCCGTTTTCCTGCACCAGCGGACTTTCCACTAATCTTCGGCCGTTCTCCGTCACCGTGGAGAAGAAGGGCGGGTACACCGGCGGCTGGATGAGGACCCCGTCCCCAATTTCCGTCAGGCTCCGCACCGCCGTGGCAATGGCAAACACCACGCCGGGGGTGGTCACCAACCAGTTTTCCTCCGGCCTCCAGCCGAAGTTCGTTTCCATCCACCGGGCAATGGCCGGAAAATACCCCTTATCGAAAATGCTGTACCCGAAAATTCCCTTCTGCACGTCCGCCGTCAGGGCTTCCTGCACCGATTCCGGCACCTGAAAATCCATATCGGCAATAAAAAGCGGCAGCACATCCTCCGGATAGCCCCGGTCTGCTGCCGTATCAAATTTCACACAGTTGGTTCCCTTGCGGGTGATGACCCGATCAAATCGCTGTTCCATACGCCGTTCCCTCCCAAAATTCTTTTTTCATTATACCCGTTTCCCCCTGCCTTGTCAATCGGCGGAATGTGGGAAATTCACACTCTGTTTACGCCGTTGGCCTTGACACACCGGCTTCAAATTGGTATAATGCATCACGAAAGAGGGAGTAGTCGGCGCGCAGGCGGGGACGGGTCAACACACTGGAGGTTTCTCCTGGTCCGTTCTGAAATGACGAGACTTTGAGCACCGGCATCGTGTCTCTCTTTGCTTTGGGACTTTCCGTGCCGGTAAAACACACACGGAGGTCTTTTGTTTTATGAGTATCTGGGAGCTGCTCTTGCTGGCGGCAGGCTTGAGCATGGACGCATTTGCCGTATCGGTCTGTAAGGGCCTGTCCACCCCCCACGCATCCTGGAAGGAGGGTGCGATCTGCGGTGCCTGGTTCGGCGGATTTCAGGGTCTGATGCCCGCCTTGGGCTTTTTCCTGGGTTCCCTGTTCGCTCAGGCCATCGAGCGCTTCGATCATTGGGTCGCCTTTATTCTGCTGGCCCTCATCGGCGCCAATATGCTGCGGGAAGCCTTCTCCAAGGGAGAGGAGGAGGAAAGCGCCGGCAGCGATTATTCCTTCAAAACCATGCTGCTGATGGCCATTGCCACCAGCATCGACGCTCTGGCCGTAGGCATTTCCCTGGCCATGGCGGGCAGCGTGAACATCTTCTATGCAGCCGGTATCATTGCCCTGACCACCTTCGTTCTTTCCGCCATCGGCGTGAAAGTAGGCAGCGTGTTCGGGGACCGCTTTGAGAAGAAAGCGGAGGCAGTCGGCGGCATCATCCTGATTTTCCTGGGCGTGAAAATTCTGCTGGAGCACCTGGGCATTCTGGGATAAGATCGGGAACGCTGCACACCCTACATTATAATAATAAGGAGTATACCCCATGATGAAAAAAGTTCTTTCCATTGTCCTGGTTCTTACCATGATTGCCGCCCTGGCCACCGGATGCGCCAAGGCCCCCGCCGACAACGGCGGCAGCACCAACCTGACCGGCAGCCTTGCAGACATCGTTGATAAAATTTACGCTGCCCATCCCGTGGACCTGAGCCTCGGCACGGAGAACGTGGACATCACCGACACCGCCTGGATGCTGCCCCAGTTCACCGGTCTGACGAGCGCTGACGGCGTGAAGGAAGCCGTGGTCTCTGAGCCCATGATCTCCTCCATTGCCTATTCTCTGGTGTTGGTCCGGGTGGAGGACGCCAAGAACGCCCAGTCCACCGCCCAGCAGATGAAGGACGGCATCAATCCCCACAAGTGGGTCTGCGTGGAGGCCGACGATCTGGCCGTCTGCGGCTACGGCGACGTGGTCATGCTCATTATGGTTTCTTCCGACTTCGCCGGGGACGGCATCACGGCCCAGGCCTTGGTGGACGCTTTCCAGAGCGTCTGCGGCGGCAAGCTGGATTTCACCCTGTAAGAAAATTTCCACAGCCTGTCGCCACTCCCGGCGGCAGGCTTTTTTTGGAGGAAATGCCATGTTATTTTCCAGTATTCCCTTTCTTTACTACTTTCTGCCCATCGTTCTGATGGTTTATTTCCTGGTGCCCAGGTCCTGGCAGAACGCCGTGCTGCTCCTTTCCAGCCTATTTTTTTATGGCTGGGGCGAGCCGAAGCATTTGCTGCTGATGGCCGGGTCCATCCTGCTTTTTTACCTTTTCGGGCTGGCGGTGGACCGATCCCGGCGGAAAAAGGTCTGGCTGGCCGTCTCCGTCATTTCCGGGGCGGCGCTGCTGGGGGTCTTTAAGTATGCAGACTTCTTTGTAGAAAGCGTCAACGGCCTGACGGGTCTGTCCATCCCCCTGCTGCACCTGGCCCTGCCCATCGGCATCAGCTTCTATCTTTTCCAGTGTGTCAGCTATGTGGTTGACGTGTACCGTGGGGACGTAACCGTCCAGAAAAATCTGCTGAAATTCGGCACCTACGTTTCCATGTTCCCCCAACTTATCGCCGGGCCCATCGTCCGTTACGCCGACGTGGCCCCCCAGCTGGACAGCCGGACCACAAACTGGAACGATTTTGCCGACGGCCTTTCCCGTTTTCTGGTCGGCCTGGGGAAAAAAGTTCTGCTGGCCAACCAGTTCGGTGCGCTCATCCGGGCCTTCCGGGCCAGCGAGAGCCAGAGCGTGCTTTTTTACTGGGTCTACGCCCTGGCCTTCACCCTGCACATCTATTTTGACTTCTCCGGGTACAGCGACATGGCCATCGGCCTTGGAAAAATTCTGGGCTTCTCCTTCCCGGAGAACTTTCGCTACCCCTACTGCTCCAAAACCGTCACGGAATTCTGGCGAAGGTGGCACATTTCCCTGGGCACCTGGTTCCGGGACTATGTGTATATCCCCCTGGGGGGCAGTCGCTGCGGCAAGGGCAAATGGGCCAGAAACGTCCTCATTGTGTGGATGCTCACCGGTCTCTGGCACGGAGCAGCCTGGAATTTCGTTCTGTGGGGGCTGCTGTTTGCCCTGCTCCTGATGGTGGAAAAGTGGCTGCCGGGGCTTTCCAAATGGCCAAATTGGCTTCGCCACAGCCTGACGCTGCTTCTTGTCATGCTGAGCTTCGTGGTGTTCAATGCCGACGGGCTTTCCGGGGTCAAAGCGGATTTTGCGGGGCTTCTGGGCCTGTCCGGCCTGCCGGGGGTCACAGCCGAGACCCTTTATCATCTCCGCAGCAATCTGGTTCTCTTTGCCGTTGGCATCCTGGGGGCCACCCCCCTGCCGAAAACCCTGGCCGGGAAGCTGCCGGAAAAATTCCGGTCCCTGGCCGAGCCGCTGTTCCTGCTGGCCCTTCTGCTGCTGTGTACGGCCTATCTGGTGGACGGGTCCTACAATCCTTTCCTGTATTTCCGTTTCTGAGGTGGCGCTATGAAGAAAACGAGAACGGTTTTGATTACCCTTCTGGCCCTTTTCTGGCTGGGTCTTGCCGCCTGGGCCTGGGTCCGGACGCCGGACGCAAGCAGCAACTGGGAGCGGCGAAAGCTGGCCCAGATGCCGAAAATCACCACAAACAACCTGCTTTCCGGGACTTTTATGTCGGATTTTGAAAGCTATACCCAGGACCAATTTCCCCTGCGCAACGGCTTCCGGCGGCTGAAATCCGAGTTCCATTATTTTGTCCTCCGGGAGTTGGACAACAACGGCATCGCCCTGGCGGGGGACCAGGCCTTCCAGCTGGAATATCCCCTGGATCAGGCCAGCGTCAGCCATGCCCTAAAGTGCTTTCAGAGCCTTTACGACACTTATTTACAGGACAGCACCGTGTATTTCGCCCTGGTGCCGGACAAGGCTTACTATCTGGCTGCCAGGAACGGCTATCCGGCCATGGATTATGTTAACTTGACGGCCCAAATCGCCGACGGGACCCCCTGGGCCACGCAAATTGACCTGACAGGTCTGCTCTCCGCTGATGATTATTATGCCACGGACACCCACTGGCGGCAGGAGAAAATTCTGCCGGTGGCCCAGGCCATTTGCAAGGCCATGGGGGCCGAAGTCCCCGGGGAGTTCGCCACAAATGCCGTCGAACGCCCCTTCACCGGGGTCTATTACGGACAGGCTGCCCTGCCTCTGGCTCAGGAGACCATGTACTACCTGACCTCTCCCCTGCTCCAAAGCGCCGCCGTGACCCATGCCGACGGGTCCGTCACGAAGGTTTATGATGAAGCCAAACTGGGAAGCCGGGATCTGTACGACTTTTTCCTGTCCGGTTCGGAGCCTCTTCTGACCATCGAAAATCCGGATGCGGACACGGAAAAAGAGTTGGTCCTGTTCCGGGATTCCTTCGGCAGCAGTCTGGCCCCCCTGCTCCTGCAAGGTTACCGGAAAGTCACGCTGGTAGACATCCGGTATATGGACCCGAAGCTGCTTTCAAATTATGTAAACTTTCAAAACGCCGACGTGCTGTTCCTGTACAGCACCCTGGTCCTCAATTCCAGCGGTGCCTTGCGGGGGTAAAAGGTGAAATCCCCCGGCGAGGCACTGGCTCCCCTGTGTAGGGTTGTGCCCCGCGCAGCGAATAGAAATAAACATGACTGCCGGTGGCAGTCATACCTCTACTACGCTGTCACGGGCCATAGCCCGTGACTGAAGGGGTGTACGCCATCGATATGGTAAAGGCTATCGTTCGATAGTCCCCTACGAGATTGTTACCGTACACCCCCTCCGTCTGCCCGAAAGGGCAGCCACCTCCCCCGACACGCCGGGAGGCTTTGGTCGGTGCAAACCGGCAGCCCCTACCGCCCCTCATCCGGCCGGAATCGTGATTCCGGCCACCTTCCCCCAGGGGAAGGCTATTTTCGTGCCCCGCCGGGGTATCTTCCAAAAAACAGCGCTCCCCCGGATGGGCATTTCTGCCCATCCGGGGGAGTTTTTCTTATTCTATGCTCTTTTGCTCCGATCTTGGGAAGAACAGGGTGGCCTTGAACAGGTCTCCATCGACCAGCAGCTGTAGCTGGCCGTTCTGCAACTCCATGAGGCTCTTGGCAATGTTCAGCCCCAGGCCGCTGCCCTCGGTGTTCCGGGAGGTGTCTCCCCGGACGAACCGCTCCATCAGCTCCTCGGCTCCCAGATTCAACGCCTCCCTGGACACATTTTTCACGGAAATTGTCACCGCCAGTTCCAGCGGCACCACGTCGATATAAATGCGGGTCCCCGGCATGGCATACTTGACCACGTTGCTGAACAGGTTGCTCATGACCCGCCAGGCCAGCCGCCCGTCCGCCAGCATCTGCACCGGCACCTCCGGCAGATTCACCACCGGCGTCAGCCCCGCCGCCGTGAACTTGTCGGCAAACTCGCCCAAAGCCTGATTCACCGTCTCGGAGGCATCCAGGGCCTGAATATCCGCCTGCAAATTGCCGGTGCTGGCCTTGCTCAGCTCCACCAGGTCCTCAATGAGCTTCTTCATCCGGGCGGACTGCCGGGACAGGACCTCCAGATAGCTTTGGGCCTGTTCCGGAGACTCCGCCCGCTGCAAAAGATCAATATAATTGATGATGGACGTCAGCGGCGTTTTCAGATCGTGGGAAACGTTCGTAATCAACTCCGCTTTCATGTGTTCGGACTTGGTCTGCTGCTGAGCCGCCACCAGCGCCGCATCGCCCAGGGCGTTCAGGTCCTCGCTGAATTCCAGGAACGCACCGGTCATCAGCTTGAGGCTGACCTTGGCACTCAGATTTCCCCGGCCCATGGCCCGTGCCGCCCGGCGCAGCTTTCCAAAGCAGTAAGTCCCATAGAAGATCGCCGCAAAATAGAGAATTACGGCAAATAACGTCACACCCGCACTCCTGGTGGCGACGCCCACCGCCAGCAGCAGGAACAGCACCATGCCGGTCAGCAGCCATTGCCAGGCCATGGGCAGCACGTTATAAACCCGTGTAAAAAACCGTACCAGCTTTCCCACGGTCCACTTGACCGCCTTGCCAATGCCATTCAGGATCCATACCAGCAGGCTGTTTTTCCACCAATAGCCCTCCCCGGCCTTGGCCTGAGCGGAAATGGCAAAGAGATAGCCCACCGTCAGCAGGCTCGCCAGGTACACCACAAACAGCAGCAGCACCGTTGGCACATCCAGGTCATATTCGATGGTCTGCCACACCAGCATCCCGGCGCTGACGGCCCCCACGGCCCAGACGATGGTGTACAGGTCCAGGGGCACCCGGTTCAGCCCGCCGGGGCGGATGACCTGGGAGCCGGTGGTCCGGCCCGCCGCAGCGCACAGGTACACCAGCAGTACCCCAAAGAGCAGCAGGCCCAGGGCGATGCCCGCATAGAGCCAGCCGTGGTAGCCATACAGCACGCCCGCCGTGGCCACGGGAGCCGTATTCAGGTAAGTCACCGCATCCATGGCCGGGACCATTTCCTTCTGCGCTGCGAAGCTCGGCGCGGCTCCCGACACGGTCAGATAGCCGCTGTCCCCGGTCGCCGTGGTAGCCGCATCCATTTCCACATAGGATTCCGCTCCGGCGAGGTACCCGTACCCGGCCAGCAGCGCCACCCCCGCCCCGCAGGACAGGGCCAAGGCCAGCATGGCCGCACAGAGGATCACCGCAATGGTTTTCGTCCCCAATCGGGCTTTCATCAGCCGTTTCCTCCTTCCAGCTTGTACCCCTGTCCCCAGACGACCTTCAGATACCGGGGGTCCGAGGGGTTGATCTCGATTTTTTCCCGCAGATGCCGGATATGCACCGCCACGCTGCCCTCGCTGCCGATGGCGGATTCCCGCCAGACCCCTTCATAAATTTCCTTGGTGGAGAACACTTTTCCGGGATTCTTCATCAGCAGCCGCAGAATGCTGTACTCCGTAGGGGTCAGATAGACAGGCTCCCCGTCCACGGAGGCGGTCTTGGTATTGTCGTTGATGGCGATGGCCCCCACCCGCACTTCCCCGGTCTCCTCCGGGCGGCTGCCCAGCCGGGCATACCGGCGCAGCTGGGACCGGACCCGTGCCAGCACCTCCACCGGCACGAAGGGCTTGGTGATATAGTCGTCGGCCCCCATGTTCAGTCCCAGCACCAGATCCTCGGTCTCGGATTTGGCGGTGAGGAAAATAATGGGCACGTTGGAGAACTCCCGGATGCGGGCGGTGGCCGTAATCCCGTCCATGCCGGGCATCATCACGTCCATCAGGATGAGAGACAGCTCCTCCCGCCGGGCCAGCTCCACGGCCTCCAGCCCGGTGTAGGCCGTCAATAACCGGTAGCCCTCGGGGGTCAGGTAAATTTTCAAAGCGTTGACGATATCCGGCTGGTCGTCGCAAATCAGCACCGTGTACATAGGCAAAACCCTCTTTTCTCGTTTACAAGCATATTATAGCAGGATTTTTCTTCGCATGGTAGGGCTTTCCCATTAAGAATCCTTTAATTTTCCCTTTTCAAATCCTGAAAGCGGTGTTATAATGAAGGCACGAATCCCGGCGAACCGCCGGACAAAAAACGAGAGGTGCCCGATATGACCCATGATTCCTATGTTTCCCCCCTGTCCACCCGCTACGCCAGCCGGGAAATGCAGCATATTTTCTCCGACGACTTCAAATTCCGCACCTGGCGGCGGCTTTGGATCTCCCTGGCCAAGGCCGAGCAGAAGCTGGGGCTGGACATTACCGAGGAGCAGATTCACGAACTGGAAGCCCACAAGGACGACATCAACTACGAAGTCGCCCAGAAGCGGGAAAAAGAGGTCCGCCACGACGTGATGAGCCATGTGTACGCCTACGGCCAGCAGTGTCCCAAGGCGGCGGGCATCATCCATTTGGGTGCCACTTCCTGCTATGTGGGTGACAACACCGATGTGGTCATCCTCCGGGAGGCCAGCCGTCTGGTGCTGCAAAAATGTGCCCAGGTGGTGAAGAACCTGTCGGATTTTGCGAAGAAGTACAAGGATATGCCCTGCCTGGGCTACACCCACCTGCAGCCCGCTCAGCTGACCACCGTGGGCAAGCGGGCAACGCTCTGGATTTATGAGCTGACCCAGGACATGGAAAATCTGGAGTTCCAGATCGACCGTCTGCGGCTCCTGGGGTCTAAGGGTACCACAGGCACTCAGGCCTCTTTCATGGACCTTTTCGAGGGGGACCAGAAGAAGATTGCCGAAATGGAGGCGCTCATTGCCGAGGACATGGACTTCCCCGGTGTGGTCCCCGTGTCCGGCCAGACCTATTCCCGGAAAGTGGACAGCTATTTCCTCTCCTGCCTGTCCGGCATCGCCCAGAGCGCCATGAAATTCGGCAACGACCTGCGCATTCTGCAGTCCTTCGAGGAAATGGAAGAACCCTTTGAGCAGCACCAGATCGGTTCCTCCGCCATGCCCTACAAGCGCAATCCCATGCGCTCCGAGCGCATTTGCGCCCTGGCCCGGTTCGTCATCTGCGACAGCCTGAACCCGGCCTTCACCGCCGGCACCCAGTGGATGGAGCGGACCTTGGACGATTCCGCCAACAAGCGGCTTTCCGTCAGCGAAGCGTTCCTGAGCGTGGATGCCATTCTGAACATTTACATGAACGTCAGCGCCGACCTGGTGGTCAACGATCAGGTCATCCGCCGCCGGGTCATGGAAAAGCTGCCCTTCATGGCCACGGAAAACGTGATGATGGAGTCCGTGAAGCGGGGCGGGGACCGGCAGGCCCTCCATGAGGCCATCCGGGTCCATTCCCATGCCGCCGCAAAGAAGGTCAAGCAGGAGGGCGGCAAGTGCGACCTCATCGAGCGCATGGCCGCCGACCCGGCCATCCCCATGAATCAGAGCGAGATCGAAGCCCTGCTGGACCCCAAGGCCTTCGTGGGCCGTGCCCCGGAGCAGGTTACGGAGTTCCTGCACAATGTTGTAAAGCCCATTCTGGACCGCTACCCCGGTCTGGAATTGGAAGGCATTCTGGAAGTGTAAAGAAAACAGCACCACGGCCCGGAGCATAAACCGCCCGGGCCGTGGTTTTGTCAAATCCGCCTCCGGCGAGGCACGGTAGGGGCGAGGCACGGTAGGGGCGAGGCACGCCTCGCCCGCCAACCCGTCAATGACCGAGCGTGATAAATCAACGCAGCAGCCCGCCGGGGAATTTCCATTTATTCTTCCTTTTCTCTTCTCTTTTCCCTCTTCTCTGAACACAAACCCGCCCCGGAGGAAATCTTTCCTCCGGGGCGGGCGGGTCATTTCTGCGTCAGCGGGCTTTCCCGTTGGCGTTTTCCTTTTTGGCGCACTGTCTCACCGATGTGCCGTTTTTCAGATGACCTTGTATTCCTTCAGGAGCTTTTCCACATCGGTATTCCCGATTTTTTCCAGCACCTTGTGAATGGCGATCTTCTCGATGGGCGAGAACTTCATATCCGTGACCTTCTTGCCGTCCCGCAGCTTCACGGTAGCGTCCAGCAGGCACCGGACATCATACACGCTGCCCCAGACCTCCGGCACGCCCCGGTCCACGTTCAGCAGGGTGTACACGGCCTCCATGCCGGTCCGCATGGAATACTCGGTGGTGAAGATGGTGTCCCGCTTGGTCTCGGCAAACTGGCCCAGGAAGGCGAAGTTCACGGCGCCCTCCGGCACCACGTCAGGCCGGTCCCCATAAGCACGGGGCATGAAGAAGGCATCGATATAGGGCATCATGCAGGGGATGGTGTTGGCGGAATGCTCGGCCATATCCTCGATCTCGTCAACCGGCACGCCCAGATGATACAGCCACTCCATGCAAATTTCCTTGCCGGTGCAATCCCGCATGGGCTTCTTCACGTAGTCGCCGGGCTTGCCAGTGAACAGGGCATACACCCACACCAGGCAGTGGTCCTTGGGCTGGGCCCGGAACTGAGGCTGGCGGTTGATGGTCCAGCTCAGGAGCCAGGAGGAATCCTTCACGGTGACGATACCGCCGGTGACAACGTGGCCGGTGAAGGGATCCCGCTTGCAGATGTCCTTGATATAGGGGATGATGCGCTGGTCCAGGGTCTCCACGGTGGCGCTCTCCCAGTTGGTCAGCTCCGGGTCGGAGCAGAACTTGTCAGGATGGCCGAAGGCGGGGTCCTGTGCGGCAATCTTCCGCCACATATCCCAGCCGCCGCCCTTCTTGATCTCCTTGTTGTAGGGAGCGGGGGTGTTCTGGCTGCCCAGAGCGGAATTTTCCACACAGCCGCCGTTGGTGATGAACACCAGGTCATTTTCGGTCAGGTCGATGGCCTCGTCCTTGCCGTCCCGGGTCACTTCGATGCGCTTGGCCAGCTTGCGGGTCTTGTCGGAACAGTCGAAGAGGACGTTGTTCACCTTCACGCCGAAATGGAAGGTCACGTTGTGATCCTCCAGGTACTTGACCATGGGCAAAATCATGGACTCGTACTGGTTATACCGGGTGAAGCGCAGGGCGGTGAAGTCGGGCAGGCCGCCGATGTGATGGATATAGCGCTGGATATACAGCTTCATTTCCAGTGCGGAGTGCCAGTTCTCGAAAGCGAACATGGTCCGCCAGTACATCCAGAAGTTGGAATTCAGCACCTCATCGTCAAAGAAATCGGTAATTTTCTTGTCCTGCAGCTCCTCGTTGGGGGTGAAGAACAGCTTCATGATTTCCATGGCGCCCTTGTCGGAGATGGCGAACTTTCCGTCGGTGTGGGCGTCCTGACCACGGTTCTCGGTGGCCCGGCAGAGGGAGTAGTTGGGGTCCTCCTTGTTCAGCCAGTAGTACTCGTCCAGCACGCTGACCCCTTCCGTCTCGATGGAGGGGATGGAGTGGAACAGATCCCACATGACCTCAAAGTGGTTGTCCATTTCCCGGCCGCCCCGCATCACATAGCCCAGGTTCTCGTAGTGATAGCCGTCGCAGGCACCGCCGGCCACAGGGTCCTTTTCCAGAACATGGATGTGCTCGCCCTTCATCTGGCCGTCCCGGACCAGATAGCAGGCTGCCGTCAGAGCCGCCAGACCGCTGCCGATGATATAGGCGGACTTATTGTCCACGCCTTCGGGCTTCTTGGGCCGTGCGAATGCTTCATAGTTACCGCTGGAATAATACATATTCAAGTCCTCCTTGGTTTTTGTTTGTGCCCATAGTATATCCCGAAATTTGGGAAACGCCAAGGGACAAACAAAGCCGCCGTGTCCCAAATTCTGACACGGCGGCAAAAGTATCCGAAAATCTTACAAACGGTCCCAAGTGTTTATTTCACGGCCAGACGGGTGAGCGCTCTGGGGATGTTCTCGTGCATGACCAGGGACACCCGCTCCACGATTTTCGCCGGGTCCTCGCTCATACCCTGGCGGATCCAGTCCAGCATCAGCCCCACAAAGGCGTACTTGTAGAAATTGGCCAGGAAGGCCTTGTCCTCCGGGCGCACGGACAGCCCGGCGGCTTTTTCCTCCACCACCCCGTCCAGCAGGTCGTAGGTCAGCCGGTACAGGTAGTTTTCCACCTGCTCCCGGTCGGCGCAGCGGTACACGTTCAGGATGAAGGGCTTGTTTTCCAGCACGGCGTCAAAAATGCGCAGATACCCTTCCTCCCAGGTATCGTAGGTCTTTTTCCCGTCCAGAGCCACCCGGGCGTCCTCCAGGCAGACCCATTCCACCAGGTCGTAAATGTCCCTGAAGTGATAGTAAAAGGTCATGCGGCTGATGCCGCAGTCCTCGCAGATGTCGGTGACGGTGATCTTGTCCAGGGGCTTGGACAGCAGAAGATGCTTCAGAGAAGCCTCCAAGGCCCGCTTGGTGATTTGAGACATATCGCCCCTCCTCCCATGCTTTTGGGGCCATTTTACCATAGCAACGAGGAAAATGCAAATGTAAAAAGGCTTCCCCTGTGTAGGGTTGTGCCCCGCGCAGCGAATAGAAATAAACATGACTGCCACCGGCAGTCATAAAGATTTTGGATTCGCTGCGCGGAGCACCACCC
>ERZ841120.218-NODE-218-length-50069-cov-7.073919_pt1 | contig 50069 bp, 38 predicted proteins | sample MGYA00519572_ERZ841120 | MGnify/ENA primary metagenome ERZ841120 (study PRJEB31850, sample SAMEA3708890) | human gut metagenome | biome: human gut; feature: human-associated habitat; material: faeces | place: China | collected 2014 ...
CACTTTGCGGTATATTTTACCCTCATTCGGTTGCCGTAGCCCGCTACGCCGCCCTTATTCGGATAAAATCTCCCACAAACCGGGACTCGCAGCTCACGAAAAGCCTTTTTCAGACACGCTCTGGAACAAATATAAGAAAACGGAGAAGATATGATGAAAAAAAGAGAATCATTTAACACCCGGTGGGGATTTATCCTGGCGTGCATCGGTTCGGCGGTAGGTATGGGAAATATCTGGATGTTTCCTACCAGAGTATCGTTATATGGAGGCGGAGCATTTCTGATTCCGTACTTTATCTTTGTGGCGCTGATCGGATTTACCGGGGTGATCGGAGAGATGACATTCGGACGTGCAACGAGATCCGGTCCGATTGATGCGTTCGGAATTGCCTGTGAGAGAAAAGGAAAAAGAAAACCGGGAGAAGCACTGGGGCTGATCCCGGTGGTCGGCTCGCTGGCGATGGCGATCGGCTATACGGTCGTTATGGGATGGATCTTAAAATATACGGTCGGCGCATTCACCGGGGCGACACTGGCACCGGCTGATGTGGACGAATTCAGTGCTGTGTTCGGTTCGATGGCATCTGCGTTTGGCAATACAGGTTGGCAGGTTGTGATCCTGCTGGCAGCTATGGGGATCCTGATGTTCGGTGTCGGTGGCGGGATCGAGAAAGTCAATAAAGTGCTGATGCCGGTATTTTTCCTGCTGTTTGTGGGACTTGGCATCTATGTGGCATTTCAGCCGGGGGCTGTGGACGGATATCACTATATCTTCCGTGTGGACGGCAAGGCGCTTGGCGATCCGAAAACGTGGATTTTTGCCCTGGGACAGGCATTTTTCTCCCTTTCGGTGGCGGGAAACGGAACGCTGATCTATGGATCCTATCTGTCGGATAAAGAAAATATTCCGGCTGCTGCTGGAAGAGTGGCATTCTTTGATACACTGGCTGCGCTGCTTGCATCCCTGGTCATCATTCCGGCGATGGCGACCACCGGAGCAAAGCTCGATCAGGGCGGCCCCGGATTGTTATTTATTTTCCTGCCAAATCTGATCAAAAATATGCCGGGAGGAAAGATCATTGTGATCATTTTCTTTGTTGCTGTGTTATTCGCGGGGCTGACCTCACTGATCAACCTGTACGAAGCACCGATCGCAACGGTGCAGGAGAAATTCCATCTGGAGAGAAAACCGGCATGTGTGGTGATCGCAGTGATCGGCGTGATTGTTTCCATCCTGATCCAGGGTATCGTATCCGGCTGGATGGATGTACTTTCTATCTACATCTGCCCGTTGGGGGCCGGACTGGCTGGCATCATGCTGTTTTGGGTATGCGGAAAAGAGTATGTGGAAAAACAGGTAAACAAAGGACGAAGCAGTCGCTTTACCTCCTGGTTTTATCCGATCTGTAAATATGTTTATGTGCCGGTGTGTATCCTGGTGCTGGTTCTTGGAATCGCGCTGGGCGGTATCGGCTGAGAAAATTGGGAAAATGCCCGGCTTCTGCAAAAAAAGAAAAAGCAGAAACCGGGCGTTTTTTGTATGATTCTGGCAGCTGTCGTGAAATGGGTTGCCGGGCGCAGAGTGGACAACTATAATTTGCAGGCGGCGTATCCGATCAGTTATGCGGTGGGGTATGAGGTGAGCTATAAGAATCATTATTATCTGATCCCGGATCTTATGAAAATCGCCGACAGTAAAATGTACCAGGACAAAGCGTATAAAAAGAAAAATCAGAAACAGCGGGGAATGTCCGCAGAGATTCCGGAGGGTGGGATTGCCCAGAGTGTCTCTGCGGACCGGAATTTACTACGATATTCATCAGGAGGAGAATCCGGATCGGATCATTTCACATGCCAACACGGCACGGCGGATCGCAAAAGAAGATCCATTGGGAATCTGTGTGTATTCCGGAAAAATTGAAGAGGAGAACTTCGGAAAGCGGATGTGTTGCATTCATTCCGGGGCGCATTGGAGAAAGAAGAATTCAAGATTTATTTTCAGCCGAAGGTGAGCGGAACCGATGAGAGTATCCGAAGTGCGGAAGTGCTGGTTCGGTGGCAGCGGGAAGACGGTCAGATCTGGACACCGGACAGATTCTTGCCGGTACTGGAAGAGACCGGAAAGATTGAAACGCTGGATTTTTATGTCTACGAAATGGCATTTCAATGGCTGGAAGCGCAGAAGGAGAAAGGGGAACCGCAGATATATCTGTCTCTGAATGTGTCCCCGGCACATTTCCGGGATGTGGCAGGATTTACCAGACAACTGCTGGAAATGATCGGAAAATATCAGATCGATTCCCGCTATCTGATATTTTCCGATCACGGAGAGTGCCTACATTCACAATATCGATGCGGTCAACCGGATGAGCGCGACGCTTCACGGAGAACAGATCCGGATCTCAATGGATGATTTTGGGTCGGGATATTCTTCTCTGAATACTCTGAAAGATATCACATTCGACGAAGTGAAAATCGATAAACGTTTCCTCGGCGACAGCCTTACTGAGAACGGCAGGATCGTGCTGCAGGAGATCTTCCACCTGCTGAAGAGGAGCAGAAAAACGATCGTCTGCGAGGGCGTGGAAACCAGAAGGGTGGCGGATTTTCTGATTCGGGAAGGATGCGATGAACTGCAGGGGTACTATTATTATAGACTGATGGATCAGGAAAGTTTTGAAACCGTGATGAAAGAGCAGGACAGAAAAGATAGAAATATTGTGAGTTGAGAGGTATAATACATGCAGGAAAAGAGAAAGGGATATATCTATATGAAAAAAATACTTCTGATAGCAACTGGTGGAACGATCGCCTCAAAATACACGGTGCAGGGACTTTCACCGCAGATTTCGGCGGAGGATCTGTTAAGTTATGTTCCGGCGGCAAGAGAATTCTGTACGATTGATACCGAAGCGCCATTTTCATTAGACAGTACAAATGTGTGCGCAAAACATTGGGTGGCGCTGGCGGAACTGATCGAGAAAAAGTATGAATATTATGATGGCTTTGTGATCTGTCACGGAACAGATACGATGGCGTATACAGCGGCGGCATTATCCTATCTGATTCAAAATAACCGAAAACCGGTTGTCGTGACCGGTGCACAGAAACCGATCGATCTTGCCATCACGGATGCACGCTCTAATCTTCTGGACAGCCTGCGTTTTGCTTCTCATCCGCGGGCACATGGAACCGTCATTGTTTTCGGCGGTAAGGTTATCGCGGGAACCCGTGCCAAAAAAGAATTTTCAAAAAGCTACAATGCATTTTCGAGCATTAATTACCCGGATATCGCAGTGATCCATGATGATCGGATCGTGTTTTATATTGATGATAAAGAGCAGTCCACAAAACGGTTACGGTTCTATCATGCGATGGACGACCGGATCTTTCTTCTGAAACTGATCCCGAGTATCGACCCGCTGGTACTGGAAAATTTGGCGGATTCTTATGACGGGCTGATTCTGGAATCGTTTGGCGTGGGAGGACTGCCAGATTATGGCAATCATGATTTTGCTGCAATGATCGAAAAATGGACATCCGCAGGGAAACTGGTCACGATGTCCACGCAGGTAACCCATGAGGGAAGCGATATGGGGATCTATAAGGTCGGGAAAGTGATCAAAGAGAACTTTGAGATCCTTGAATCGTATGATATGACATTGGAAGCTACGGTGACAAAGATGATGTGGATCCTGGCGCAGACGAGAGATTTTGAGGAATGCAAGAAATTGTTTTATACGACAGTCAACAAAGATATTTTATTTTAAAGAAAAGCTGCAGGAACCTGTGCATCCGTTACTGTTCACTCCGTGCTCAGCAACACGCTGCGCGATGCACAGAATTTATGCTGATCGCATAAATTTGCGCGATATGTCTCGGGTTTTCTGTGACCTTCGCTCACAAATAACGCCTCGCGGGATATTACCAGTGGACAGTAACGTTCATCCTGCAGCTTTTTGTTTTATTATGCTTGTTCTGCAAGCGGAAACATGATATCATATAACTATCTGAAAAATGCAGATTCAAAAAATAAAAATTACTGATAAAAGCGATGAAAGCGATGAATGCACATCGCATTTTTGTCACACGCAGTAAGATATTTTACAATTCATCCGTCTCATCTGAAAAAATGTAATCATTTAATTCTTCAAAATCCAAAAATTCAGCCAATGTCATATGAAAAGCGTTAGAGATTTTATGAAGCGTGGATGCCCGTGGATCTTTGGTGATGCCACGGACGATATTATCCAGCGTGGATTGTTTTACACCGCTCATTGTTGCCAGCTTATTTACTGATATATGGCGCTGATTACACAAAAAAACGTATTCGTTGTCTGAATAATTCTGAATATTCCATATGTTCCCCCCCTGTATTTTTAAATTAACACGAACAACAACTTGGACTTTTAAAGCGTGTGTTCATGTTTTATAGCACGTATTTTGTGGCTGTAAAGGTATTGGAAAAATTACTCGGATTCCTTTAATGGCTTAATAGTATCAAGACGGAGAGAATAATTTACCCATATACGGGTTATGAAAGGAGAGAAATCAGATATACTTGCATATACATGAAAAAAATACAAATAAATATCGCATAAAAAGTCGATGGCAGGCATATGGAAATTTGTTTGTGAATGCAGGGTGGATTCCGGCAGAATCAGGGATTCGCTCCAAGAGATTCATCCGCATTCCGCAGTGCGGATGACGGATCCACACCAACAGGTATCCTGAATGACGGAAGCAGTGCTACCACAGTTCTTGGAAACGCAGGAATGCCAACGGCAACTCTGATCAGAAGGAAAACAGGTGAGAAGATCACAATTAATAAAGCGGAATTCCGTATCGGTAAAGAGTGAAACAAAGTAGATTATTGTATTACCGGAAACAGCAACATCAGCCGTACACATGCAACCATCGTATACCGCAACGGAGCATTTGCAATCGTGGATAACAATGCTACAAACGGAACCAATGTAAACGGTGTGGCAGTATCGGCAGGAAAAGAACGCGCACTGACAGGAAATGAAACCATTCGTCTGGCAGATGAAGAATTTCTGTTTCGTGCATAAAACTGAATAATATATGAGAGGTATGAGGATGATTTATAAAATAGCAGCTCACAGCGATGTGGGTATTGTGAAGAAAACAAATCAGGACTCAGTACTCGTGAAAATCGCACAGACAAACCATGATAAGGTTTGTCTGTGTGTCGTGTGTGACGGAATGGGCGGTCTGGCTGATGGTGAGTTGGCCAGTGCGACAGTGATCCGGGAGTTCGATCAGTGGTTTATCAACAAACTTCCCGGACTGCTGGAAACACCGGAATTTCCAATGGATGAACTTCGTGTACAGTGGGACGACCTGGTAATGCGGCAGAACAAGAAACTGGCAAAGTATGCATCCGGAATAGGAACACGCATGGGTACAACAGTCGTAGCTTTTCTGGTTGTGGATGACAAATATTACATCATGAACATCGGCGACTCGAGAGCTTACATGGTTTCCGATGCCATCTATCAGCTGACGAAGGATCAGACCTATGTGCAGTACGAGATGGATCTGGGACATCTGACCTGGGAACAGGCACAGACCCATCCCCAGAGAAATGTACTGCTCCAGTGTGTAGGAGCATCGGATGAGATCCACCCGGATTATTTTGTGGGAGATGCCAATCCGGATACCACCTTTATTCTCTGCTCCGATGGATTCCGCCATGTGATTTCGCCGGATGAGATCTATGAGAAGTTTCGTCCGGAACTTCTGGAGAACGAAGATATCATGCTTCAGAATATCGTCTCGCTGGTGGAATTGAACAAATCCAGAAAAGAAGTGGATAACATATCGGCAGCTGTTATCCGGACATGTCGGGAGGGATAAGCATGCTGCAGATAGGTTCTTATGTAGACGGAAAATACAAAGTATTAAATAAGATCGGCCAGGGCGGTATGAGTGTCGTTTACCTGGCATTGAATGAAAAAGCAAATAAAACATGGGCCATCAAAGAGGTCCGAAAAGATGGACAGCAGGATTTTACCACAGTCAAACAGGGACTGATCGCTGAGACCAACATCCTGAAAGAACTGAATCACAAATACCTGCCAAGTATCATCGATGTGATCGATGACGGGGATTCCCTTCTGATCGTTATGGATTATATCCAGGGAAAATCACTGGATAAGATCCTGAAAGGAAGTATGGAAAAAGAAGGGCTTCCCATCGCACTGGACGATGTGATCGCCTGGGGAAAACAGCTGTGTGAAGTGTTCTACTACCTTCATACCAGACCGAATCCCATTATTTATCGAGATATGAAACCGGGCAACGTCATGCTGAAGCCGGACGGAGAGATCTCCCTGATCGACTTTGGTACCGCCCGTACCTTTAAACAGGGGAACAGAGAGGATACCATATGTCTGGGAACACCCGGATATGCCTCACCGGAACAGTACGGAGGAAACGGACAATCCACACCCCGAAGTGATATTTACTGTCTGGGAGCTACCCTTCATCATCTGATCACCGGAAGAAATCCTTCCTCTACACCATTTAACTTCCCGAAGATCACACAGTGCCGGCCGAGTCTGGCAGATGAGATCCCGAGAGAGGATATGAATAAGCTGCTGGGTCTGGAGATGATCATTGATCGTTGTACACAGTACGAACCGGAGAATCGATACGAATCTTGTCTGGAGATGCTGTATGATCTGGAACATATTGAGGAACTCAGCCTTCCATATCGAAAGAAATTAAGAAATAAACTGCTTGGCTTTGGTGTCAGCGCAGCTGTAGCTGTCCTGTGCGGCGGTTTTTCCCTGGGATGTATGCTGATGGAAAATAAAACAGAGCAAAGCGGCTATGATTATTATGTAGACCAGGCAGAAAAGAGTGACGGAACAGCCAAAGTCAATTATGCGAAGAAAGCAGTTGCCATCGACCCGGGCAAGGAAGAGGCCTATCTGGTTTATCTGGATGCCCTGCGAAACGATGAGGACGGCTTCTCCGGTCAGGACAGTCAGGATTTTAAAGCCTTACTGCAGCAGACTGCAGGAAGACAGACCTATGAAGAGGTGCTCGAAGACAATCTGGATGGTTATACTGAGCTCGCTTACGAACTGGGAATGGCTTACTACTTCCCGGGCGGTGCCGGAAAACCTGCAGGAGATAAAGAACTTGCAAAAAAATGGTTCGGTATCGTAGCTCAGGCTGTATTATCCGATGAACAGCTGAAAGCATTCAGTCTGGATTCCACAGAAAAATTATCTGCAGATAAGATTCAGGAATACGACATCGATACCAATCTGGTGGAAACCTTCTTAAGTATCTGTAGTTACTACGGAAAAGTAGGTCAGGAGGATACCGTAACCGGTGAGATCAAATATTCCTATTCGGATTTCTGGGTAGAATTAAACGGTCTGGTAGGCGGACTTCGGGAAACCATCAGTACAGAAAGCCGGGAACGTCTGACACAGCTTCGACTGCTGAACGATGTATCTTATCAGCTGTATGAAAATGCAAAACAGTTCGTATCAGATGCCGGTGTGGACAAAGCAACCTTCCAGGGTGCCCTGGCAGCCATCGAAACAAGAGTCTCCGGTGCTGATACCGGTTCCAACCAGACGGCACAGCGGATCCGTGATAATACGATAACAACCGTGGATAATACAAAGAAACTGGTAGAATCTCTGTATGCACAGAATTCTGATACCGTGAAGAGCGGAGGTGATCAGTAATGGGGCAGACACAAAATATTGAACAGCAGATCCAGTTTCTGAGCAATCTGCAGCTGGGATTTGGGATTGCTGCATTGTTGTTCCTTGCACTGGCTATATTCCTTTTCTTCTATCTGCATATCCCGCAGGTATTTAATGAATACCGGGGAAAGAGTGCTCAGAAAGCCATGGAAGAGATGGCAGCCAACAGCAGCGACTCCGGACGTATCGTTTCTATGGATAAAAAGTCCAAAAACAAGAAAAAAGGAACCGGACAGCTGGTACAGAGACGTCACTATACAGACAATCTTACCGATGATCTCAGCGGTCGGATGAGCCAGGAATTTGGCGAACCAACCGGTCAGATGAATCTGAATATGGCAAATAGTTCCGAAGCCAATGGCATGATGCAGGAAACTGCAGCCAACGGCTCGGAAGCCACGGATGTGCTGGATGCAGCCATGATGAGTGGAGCTGAGGACACAGACGTGCTGGAACCGTCCATGATGACAGGATCCGAGGCCACGGATGTATTGGAACCGTCCATGATGGCAGGCTCGGAAGCTACAGATATACTGGATCCATCCATGATCGCCAACCCGGTACAGGAAAGACAGCATGTATCTACACCGGAACAGGAAGGAACCGTGGTTCTGGATCCGAACATGCTGCAGCATTCCAACAGTACCTTTGAGATAGAAAGAAGTATCATCCTGATACATACGGAGAAGGTGATCTGATGAAAAAGAGAAAAACACCCGGCAATAGCAGTACTTGCCGGGGGTATCTTCTGGGTGGGACTGTTATGGGGGATTTTCCTCTACATCCTCAGTTATCAGAAGATAAGAAATCTGAAAAGCTATCAAAATTACCGCTCGGTGGAGCGTATCGGTGCACTTGCACCCGGATCCACCAAAGAGGGAGTGATGACAGATATCGCATTCATCCCGGGATTGCTGGTGATCATACTCGGAACCTGCGTGTTCCCCATACCGGATCCCATCATGTTAGTTTGTATGTGGATAACCATGGTATCCTTCTACGGACACTTCGTCCTGAACGGAAGGGTATACAAGTTTTTACATAAAAGAAAAGTTATAAGATACCGAAAGGTAAAAGAGGAATCAGCCGAGAAAAATACTCAGCTGAAGGAAGGAGTCTGAGGACATGAAACAAAAAACAAAGAGAATCCTGGCGTTCGCCATGGCCGTTGTTTTCGCATTGTCAACCTGCGTAACTTCCAGTCCATACACCGTTATGGCCACGGAAGCAGGAGAAACGATCGCACCTCTTGCAGAAGAGGGAAGCGGCAGTGAAGCAGTAACTCCAGGTCCAGAAACACCTAAACCAACACCTAAGACATATTTAAAAGTTGTTTGTGATGCTGTTCTGATCGAAAATGTACCAGTAGGACAGGTTTCATTAAAATTTGCAAGGCAGGAAAATGTCATGCATGTTATTTTAAAAGAAAACAATATCATTGAGGATGGATTAGCAGTCGAAAGCTGTACATCTGATAATTACAATGTTACATATGAAGAAAAAACAGAGACAAAAGATGAAGATACCTATCGAGAGATTCACATCACTAAGTTAACACCGAAAACTGAAATCACTGGTGCTGATTCCATAACAACTCTCACAACAGTACCATATAAACTGACCGGTGTCTGGGCAAATGTATCAACCAATTGGACAATTACAGCAGGCACAACTGCATCTGTAGATGAAAACGGTCAGCTGTATGTGGAGCATGGAGGCCAGAACATAACATTACAGGCATCCATAGCTGGAAATCTTGTAGCACCAAAAACAGTCACAGTTACAAAGGCAGAACCGACACTTACAATTAACTGTTCTTCAAATGCACCATGGGATAAGAGTGTAGAGGTTTCTGGCAAACTGACTGTGAATGGAAAAGGACTTGCTAACGAAACCATTCACTGTTTGGTTGGAGATAAGAAGGTAGATGTTCGGACAGATGAAAATGGTGATTATAAAGGAACTATAGAATTAAAGAAATACTTTAATATATTAATGCTAGTAAAAGCTGAGTTTGATGGAACGGAAAAATGTCAGGGAACTGATGCTATATTTAGTAAAGGGTATCAACCCGGAAAAGTAGACGGAAAGATTTTCCTGAAAGAAGATCACGATGAGAACAATCCGTTAAATATCACTTATGGAACACAGTCAGTTGTAGAGAGGATTACAAAGCTTACAACAAATAAAGGTAAAGAATTGGGAAGTGAAGATCAGGAGATCCAAGAACTTTCCGCAAAATCAAGTGACGATGCAGTTGCTGCAGTAAGTGTGAATAAAGATACCCGTGAAATTACGATTACACCGGTAAATGCATCTGACAAAAGTGTAAAAATAACAATAACTGCAGAGACAGCAAACTACAAATTCGAAAAAGAATTGTTTGTAAAAGTAAATCCATATAAATTGAAATTGGAAGCGTCTGTTTCTGTAGCAGGTACAGATAAGACGGAGTATAACAATACAAAAATATATGATGCAACGGATCATGTTGACGTACAGGCTACTCTGACAGGTGATGCTACTCTGACAGATGTTGCCAAGACAATCGTAGAAGAAAAGTTCAAAAATATTGTTTTCAAAGGTTATCAAAGTGGAATTGTTAACGTAGACGGCAATCAAAAGGTGCAGAAATTTACTTTTGCTCCGAAAGATTTTTCTCTGACACAATACGCAAATAGCAAAGACATAACCGATAATTTTGTTATCGAAGGTCAGAGTACTGAAGCAAAAGTAACCATCCTGAAAAGAACTCTGAACCTTACCGTAGCAGATTCCACGCGTCCATACAGAAGCCTGGGATATACAATAGCTTTGGATCAGCTGGTATCTGTAAATCCTCCGAGCGGAGACACCGGATTTGCCGGAAAGGATGCAATTAAGAATCTGAAAGGATTCACCTATCCTACAGTAGTGGATACCACTGCTACAGGTCTTACACCGGATAATGTAAAGAAGAATGATATTGCAACCTGTTCTGAACACACCAATGCATTGGAACTGGATAAGGAATCAGGAGATCCGACAAGCAATTACAAATTTGATTTTAATTCTTATAAACATGGTAATCTGAAAGTAACAGAAGAAAATATTACAGATGCTACAGATTATGTGACAATCAACAACAACGCAAGCACACATGCTTATGAAAATGAAGATCATGTGCGTTATTACGGAAAAGATGCAGTAATCAAATTCGCATTAGAAGGCGGATACAACAAGATTTATCTGGAAAATGGTACAGATCTTACAACGGAAGGTTTAAAAGAAACAGAAGCGTATGTAGCAGGAACTGTTGCGAATGAGAAGATTTATCTGGAAAAGGTAGATGAAACCACTGGAGCTGTAATAAACAAAACAAATGCGTTTGATATCACTTTCACATACGATCCGGATGCTCCACAGTGCAGCGAAATCAAATTCGGCGAAGAGAACAAGGTAGTAACCAATCTGGCAACGACTATCACTTTTGGTATTTACAAAAATAAAAATATCGAAGCAACAGTTAAGTTTTCAGACAAGTTATCAGGAATTAAAGGCTGGTCTTATTTTGTGGCTAACACAGACAAGGACAGTTTCTTTAAAGAATTACTTACAGAGGATGACTACGCTGAAAAACTGACAAATGCACATTTTACAGCAGGAACTGACACATATACAGTACCCGTTGGAAAATTAAAAGACGGTCAGACTTTGGAATCCAACAACTATATTGTATTTGTAAAAGTAATGGATAATGTAGGAAATAGCAAGATCTACGGATCCAATGGTATTGTTCTGGAAAACTTCCACGACATTACCGTTACATACAAAGAAGATCCTGCAGAAACAACAACCCAGCAGGGAACAGTTAATAGCAGAACCTATTACTCAGGCGATGCAAAACTGAATCTGACAGCAAAAGAAAACGCAAGTGAAAGCAAATTCTACTCCGGCCTGGAAAAAATGCAGTATACCATTTCCAGACACTGGGGAGATGGCAAAAAAGACACAGAGGAAGAAGCCACAGAAACAAATGAATATGGCTTCCCGAAAGATGTAAGTCTGGAAGAACTTCAAAAATATTGTACCATCGAAAAACTTCTGGAACTGAAGAACAACCCGGAAAAATCCCAGGTGATCACAGTTTCCGCAACAGCCAATGACAATGCAGGCAATGCAATGGAAACCCGTGCAGACTACACACTGGTTCTGGACTCTATCGCGCCGACAGTAGAATCCTCTTATGCACAGGCAAATAACAATGGCGCATTCTTAAATGCCAAATATGCAAACAGTGATGTAACCTATTCTGTCAACGTAACCGAGCGTTTCTTAAATGAACTGAAAGTAACACTGAACGGAACCGTTTACACACTGGAAGAACTGAATTCTCAGAAGGATGCTCTGGGTATCAAAGAGATCTCCATGGATCCGGTTAATGATTTTGCAGATACAAAAGACAGTACCGTATATAGATTCACTATTGTATTCCACAAAGACGGTGAATATACCGTACAGACCAAAGTAGCCGATGCAGCCGGAAATAAAGGGGAAGATAAAGAATTCTCCTTCGTAATCGACACAGTAAGACCTGAGATGCAGGTTACTTATACTGCATATCGTCCGAACGGAACAAGCTTTGTTCTGGATCCGTCCCGGGGACGTGCTTATGCAAATGAAGAAGTAGCTTATGTAGCTGTAACTGCAGTGATCACAGAGAGAAACTTCGATGCAAAAGATGCAAAAGTTGCTTACACAGCAGTAAACAGCAAAGGAAAAGCAGTGAAAGTTGCAGATTATGACGCAGCGATCCGCGAAGAATGGACCAACAAAGGAAATGTCAGCACAGAAGACAACCGTTTTGTATATGAACTGTCTCTGCCGACTATCAGTGTAGATGCCAACTATGATTTCGCTTATGACTACACCGATCTGGCTGGTAACACGATCAATGAAACCATCAAACAGGCAGTTACCCTTGACCGTGTAAAACCGGAAGGTACTGTAACAGTAGAAGATCTGGTGAACGGATCTGCTTTTGAGACATGGAACAAGTTCCTGAGTGCAATTACATTTGGACACTTTGGTAAGAACAGTGTAAGAGCTTCTATGACAAGTGATGATGAGACTGCAGGTGTGGCAGCTACTCAGTATCTGACCTCTGCAAAAGCACTGACAAGAAGTGAACTGGAAGCAAGAACCGGATGGACCGGTTACAGCAGCAAGATCAGCCTGGCAGCAAGCCAGAACCTGGTTGTATATGAAAAGATCACAGATAAAGCAGGAAATATCCAGTACATCAGTACTGACGGAATCATCGTTGATAATGTGGCACCGGTAGTGAAGATCACTCCTACCAATCCTGGATGGGGCAAAGGTGTATACAGTGCTGCCGATAATCCTGGATTTGACATCAGCGTTACCGATCCTGTTGTAAACGATGCATATGCAGGACTGAAGACAATTTCCTACACAATTACAAACGGAACCACCGGTTATGTAGAATCCGGAACACTGGCAAACCTGGAGAGAACATCTCACCTGCAGGGCTGGACCGGACATATAACCATCAACCCGGATAACTTCTACTCCAACGATGTTCGTGTGAAAGTTACCGCAGATGACTGGTCCACCAACGATGCAGCATCTGAAGAAATCAGTATCAAAGTGGATAACAAAGCCCCGATCGTAACATTCTCCTTCGATCAGAGCGATGTACACAACGGAAAATACTACAACAATGACAAAACTCTGACAATCACAGTAGACGAGCGTAACTTTGATGAAAGCTACCAGCCACAGGTTACATCTACAGCAGGCGGCGGATACAGCATCAGCGGATGGTCTCACAACGGAGAGATCCATACAGCTACTGTAACCTTCAGCGGTGACAGTGATTACACTGTAACTTATGACTGCTTCGACCTGGCAGGCAACAAGTCCAATACTGAGAAACTGGATGAGTTCACTGTTGATAAGACAAAACCTGTGATCCAGGTTTCTTATGACAACAACAGCGCATTGAACAACAACTATTACAAAGAAGCAAGAACAGCAACCATCACCATCACCGAGCATAATTTCAATCCTGGTGAAGTGACAGTTACAACAACAGCACAGCTGGATGGTGCAGCAGCTTCCGCACCGGGCGTAAGCGGATGGTCAGGATCCGGGGATACACATGTGGCAACCGTTTCTTACTCTGCAGATGCAGAATATACATTTACCATCAGTGCAACAGACCTGGCAAGCAATGTATCCGATCCATATGCAACAGAAAGCTTTACCGTTGACCAGACAAAACCGACTGTAGAGATCACCAACATCGAAGATCGTTCCGCAAATAACGGAGAAGTAGCTCCTGTTATCACACTGAACGATATCAACTTCGACAGTGGCAAGACAGTTGTGCACCTGACCGGAGCCAACAAGGGAGAGGTAGATACCACAGGCATGTACACTTCCACGGCAAGCAACAAAGGTCAGACACTTACTTTCTACAACTTTAAAGAAAATATGGATGATATCTATACTCTGACTGCTGAGACAACTGACAAAGCAGGAAATCAGTATAGCACATCCAAGAGCTTCTCTGTAAACCGTGACGGTTCTACTTATCTGTATGACGATTATACAGAAGAACTGATCAAGAATGGTTACACCAACGATCCGAAGAATCTGGTAGTATCCGAGATCAACGTAGATACCCTGACCTTCCGGGAACTGACGGTATCCGAGAACGGAACACAGAAGACTCTGGAACAGAACAAAGACTTTGAAGTAAGTGAGTCCGGAAGCGATGTAAGCTGGAAAGAATACAAGTACACCATCAACGCATCCAACTTCGAAAATGAAGGAGACTACAACGTTTCCATCTACTCCGAAGACCGTGCAACCAACGTAACAACCAACACAGCCAAGTCCAAAGATATCCTCTTTGCAGTGGATAAGACTTCACCGGTTATCTCCCTGGCTAACATCGAAGACGACGGAAGATACAAAGTAGAAAGTCAGAAATTCACAGCAAACGTAGATGATAACATGGCTCTGGATAAAGTTGAGTATTACGTAGACGATGAGCTGAAACAGACCTTCGATGCAGACGAAGTATCTGCAAACGGCGGTTCTCTGGAACTGAGCGTGGATTCTTCCAACACATTCCAGAACGTATCTGTGAAAGCTTATGACAAAGCAAACAACGAAGCAACAACCGCAAGCGTAGACGTCTTGGTATCTGCAAATACATGGGTACAGTTCTATAACAATAAACCGGCATTCTACGGTACGATTGGAGGCGGTGTGGCAGCAGTGGCAGCTGCAGTAGCCGCAGGCATACACTTCAGTGGCGCAGCCGCAGGAACAGCAGCCGCAGCAGGAAAAACAGCTGCAGGCGCAGGTATCTTCCTTGCAGGTAAGAAAAGAAAAAAGATGAAGAGTAAATAAGATAAAATGAAACAGATCCGGAAAGAGTATCCGGAGAAGAACGATGCATACAAAGAACTGTTCAGTATCTTCCCGGTCACAGACCAAAATGCATTTGCACATAAAAAATATTGTTTTTATAATTGACATTTCCATCGAAAAGAGTTATCTTTGAAAAAAGATAATAAAACTATTTTATTAAGTTTAAAAAACTTATATATGGAGGGCATTTCACATGGAAGGTAAGATGAAAGTAGCAGTGATGAACGGTATCGGCAAGATGGGATTTACGGAGCGTGACATTCCGACGCCGAAGGATGATGAAGTTCTGGTAAAGCTGGATTATGTAGGAATCTGTGGATCGGATCTGCATTATTACGAGAGCGGAGCCATCGGCGATTATGTGGTAGAACCGCCGTTTGTTCTCGGTCATGAGCCGGGTGGTGTTGTCGTGGAAGTGGGAAAAGATGTCAAACATCTGAAAGTCGGCGACAAAGTAGCTCTGGAGCCGGGAAAGACTTGCGGACACTGCGAATTCTGTAAACAGGGTAAATACAATCTCTGTCCGGATGTCGTATTTTTCGCAACTCCACCGGTAGATGGTGTATTTCAGGAGTATGTTGCTCATGAGGCAGATCTCTGTTTCAAACTCCCGGAGAATGTAAGCACACTGGAGGGTGCGCTGATCGAACCTCTGGCTGTCGGTTTCCATGCAGCAATCCAGGGAGATGCTCATCTGGGACAGAAAGCAGTGGTGATGGGTGCCGGATGTATCGGTCTGGTTTCCATGATGGCACTGAAAGCCCGTGGAGTATCTGAGGTTTATGTGGTAGATATCATGGAAAAACGTCTGGAAAAAGCCCTGGAACTGGGAGCAACCGGAGTGATCAACGGCGCAAAAGAGGATGTGATCGCCAAAGCACAGGAACTGACCGGCGGGGCCGGTATGGACCTGATCATCGAGACCGCCGGTACAGAGATCACCACCAGACAGGCGATCCATATGGCGAAGAAGGGTTCCACGATCGTTCTGGTCGGCTACAGCAAGAGCGGTGAGATGACCCTGCCGATGAGTCTGGTTCTCGACAAGGAACTGACTTTCAAAACGGTTTTCCGTTACCGCCATATCTATCCGATCGCAATCGATGCGGTAGCTTCCGGAAAAGTAAACGTAAAAGGAATCGTTACTAATATTTACGATCTGGATGATGTACAGCGGGCGATGGATGAGAGTGTGCATAATAAGGCAGACATTGTAAAAGGTGTGATTAAGATTCATCCATAAGAGTTGAAAGACTCGTAAAAAGCAAAAAGTATACAGGTGTCAGGCATTTCTTCGCAAGAACTTTGTAAGAGTGCCTGGCACTTTTAAAATAAAAAGTCGGAATTGACCTATAAATCAGCCGAAATCCTATCTGGAAAATCTCTTGTCTTTTGAGTAAAATAAAAGTAGTGGGCGGCGATTGCGCCGCAGGAAAATAGTTACTGGTCACAGAGTGAACAGTAACGAAAATAACAGGCATGGCGGTCCGCCGGAGAGTGCGGCGGGACGGCAGGAAAAGAGGTTTGAGATGAAAAAATGGACAAGAGTCATGTATCAGCCAAATCTTCCCCTGGAAGCAGGCAGATATGTAACAGCAAGCAAAGAACATATTGCATTATCCCTGGAGGCAGCAACAGAGGGTATGGTGCTTTTGAAAAATGAGAACAATATCCTGCCGTTAAAGAACGGTTCCAGGATCACACTGTTCGGACGCGGAAGTTTTGACTATGTCAAAGGTGGCGGCGGAAGCGGCGATGTAACCGTATCTTATGTACATAATCTGTATGATGGTTTCAAAACCCTGGAAGATAAAGTACAGGTATACGAACCGGTAGCAGATTTTTATAAGAAAAATGTAAAAGAACAGTATGCGATCGGAAGAGCACCGGGTATGACCGAAGAACCGGAACTTCCACAGGAACTTCTGGATGGCGCAAGAGCATTCGGGGATACTGCGCTTGTTGTACTGAGTCGTTTTTCCGGAGAAGGATGGGATCGTTCCAGTGTGGAATACAATGGCGAGTTCAACCCGTGGCCGGACGAGACCAGCATGCCGAAACTGTCTGCGCAATTGTATCCGGATGGAGATTTTTACCTGACAGCGGGTGAGAAAAAACTGCTGGCGCAGGTAGAAGAAGTATATGATAAGATTGTAGTTGTCCTGAACATCGGTGGTGTGATCGATCTGTCCTGGATCAAGAGAGATGATAAGATCGGGGCTGCTTTATACGGCGGTCAGGGCGGTATGGAAGGCGGAACCGCAATGGCACAGGTACTGTGCGGTCTGGTCAATCCATCCGGTAAACTGGCAGATACCTTTGCCGCAAGACTGGAAGATTATCCGTCCACGGAAAACTTCCATGAGTCTGTAGAATATGTGGATTACACCGAAGATATTTACGTTGGTTACCGTTATTTTGAGACGATTCCGGGCGCAGCTGAAAAAGTGGTTTATCCGTTCGGTTACGGTCTGTCCTACACAACCTTCGAGGTGGAGACACAGAAAGCATGGGAAGAGGCAGACTCTATCAACGTACAGGTGAAAGTAACCAATACCGGAGATATGGCCGGTAAAGAGGTCGTACAGCTGTATTACAGTGCACCACAGGGACTGTTAAAGAAACCGGCGAAAGAATTGGGTGCATTTAAGAAAACCCGCCTTCTGCAGCCCGGTGAGAGTCATACGATGGTACTGACCGTCACAAAAGAAGCAATGGCATCCTACGATGATCTTGGAAAAGTGGCAAAGTCTGCGTATGTTCTGGAAAAAGGCGCATATGCTTTTTATATTGGAACCTCCGTAAGAAATAACGAAAAAACAGCTTATGAATATCTGGTAGCAGAAGATACCGTGGTAAAACAGCTGGAAGCAAAGCTGACACCGTCAGGTCTGTCTAAGAGAATGCTTTCCGACGGAACCTACGAGGAACTGCCCCAGACTGAGGGAAATGATCCCAATGCCTGTGCATTTGAAAAAATGGTTCCGGGAACCGATGAAGGCATCCTGCCGGAAGTACGCTTCCGCGAGCAGCGTCTGGTACTCTATGTAGTAAAAAAAGGCGTAAAACCGTTTAGCGAAGTAGCAGAAGGAAAGATCACTCTGGACGAGTTCATGAGCCAGCTTTCCGACGATGATCTGATCGAACTGCTTGGAGGTCAGCCAAATACCGGCGTGGCCAATACCTTTGGTTTCGGTAACCTGCCGGATTACGGTGTACCGAACATTATGACAGCCGACGGACCTGCCGGTCTTCGTATCACACCGGAATGTGGAGTGTGTACAACTGCATGGCCATGCGCAACTCTTCTTGCCTACACCTGGAACCCGAATCTGGTAGAAAAGGTAGGAGCAGCCGGAGCAGAAGAAGTGAAAGAAAATAATATCGCCGTATGGCTGACACCCGCTGTCAACATTCACAGAAATCCTTTGTGCGGAAGAAACTTCGAGTATTATTCCGAAGATCCGCTGCTTGCAGGTAAGATGGCGGCAGGTATGGTACGTGGTATCCAGTCTCAGCATATCGGCGCTTCCGTAAAACATTTTGCCGCCAACAACAAAGAGACAAACAGAAAGCACAGCGATTCCCGTGTATCCGAACGTGCCCTTCGTGAGATTTATCTGAAACAGTTTGAAATTATCGTAAAAGAATCCGATCCGTGGACGATCATGAGCTCCTACAACGTGATCAACGGTCACAGAGCTTCGGAAAATAAAGAACTTCTGGAAGACATCCTTCGCGGAGAATGGGGATTCCAGGGCATGGTTACCACAGACTGGTGGACCCGTGGTGAGCATTACAAAGAGATCAAAGCCGGCAATGATGTCAAGATGGCAACCGGTTATCCGGAACGTGTGAAGAAGGCTATGGAACTTGGCGAACTTACCCGTGCGGATCTGGAACACTGTGCAAGACGTGTACTGGAACTGATCCTGAAAATTGATTAAATAGAACTATGCAGCAGCCACTGTCCCGCAGGGTGTTTTGGGTTGTGAATGTGAAGGTACTGAACAGTTACGATTAAACAAAAAATATGCATAAAAAGTGAGAAAAAAGCAAACAGAAAAAGAATCTACTTTCTGTTTGCTTTTTTTGGAAAAAATATAAAAAGCCGTACTGGATTACTGGAAAAAAACAGGGTATAGTAATAAGAAAACAGAGCGTGTAAGAGGGGTAACAAACGATGAAAAGAAAGATAGAAAATCCTTTCCTTTATGTAGAAGTCAGTGACCGCGGAGCAGAACTGATGCGGATTATGAGAAAGGATACCGGTGCGGAGATTCTCTGGAATGGGGATCCGGCTTTCTGGAGCTACCGGTCTCCGATTCTTTTTCCGAATGTGGGAAGTACCTGGCAGAAAAAAATGAAGATCAACGGAAAGGAATATCAGACCCGTCAGCATGGATTTGCCAGAGAAAAAGAATTCACCTGTGTGGAAGAAGGTACGGAAAAACTTCGCTACCGGTTAATGTCTGACGAAGAGACAAGAAAGTACTATCCATTTGATTTTGTATTATGGATTACCTATGAACTGAGAGAAAAAGAGGTTCTCGTCAGTTGGGAAGTGGAAAACCGATCCGGGGAAGTCATGAGTTTTACGATTGGCGGACATCCGGGCTTCCGTTTTGAAAAAGAAGGAGAACAGAAAGAAGACTACGAACTATATTTTCCGGAAAATACAGAGTTTACCGCTACCGCAGTCGATCTGGTCAACGGTACCGGAAAACCGGATCAGAAATACCGGGTGAAACTGACAGATCATACGCTGGTGTTAAGTGACCAGCTGTTTGATGTGGACACGCTGGTAGTTGACGATGCACAGATCCGGGAAGTATGGCTCAGAAGAAAAGCCACCGGGCAGCTTTATGCGGGAGTCCGTTGTATCGATGAATTTTGCAGTTTTGGAATCTGGTCCCTTCCGAAAGGACCGTATGTCTGTCTGGAACCCTGGGCGGGAAGATGTGATGATGAAGGGTTTTGTGAAGATATTTCAAAAAAGCCGGGAATCAACCGGGCGAAGCCGGGAGAATGCTGGAAAAAGCAGTATGCGATTCTGATCGGATAGAACAGAGTATCTTAAGAGGTGTATTTACAACAGAGAAAAAGAGTGTCAGATGTAAGAATCCGGCACTTTTCTGTTATCTGCAGAAGAAAAATAGCAGAGGATAAATTTTATAATTATAGAAATTACAGGGAGGTTTTTGTATGGGAAGAGCAATTTATGTGAGCAGTGTAAACGGAGATGATGCAAACAGCGGGTATGCACCGGAGAAAGCATTCCGCAGTCTGAGAAAGGTAAACCAGATGGAGATCCAGCCGGGCGATCAGATCCTTCTGGAGCGGGGATCAGTATTTATCGGAGAGTACCTGCACCTGTATGCAGGTGGAACAAAGGAGGCTCCGGTTGTTGTAGATGCGTACGGGGAGGGTGGTCTTCCACGGATCGAGACGGACGGAAACGGGATCTGGTATCAGAACTATGGCGGACATCTGGACAATGTAGTACATACCTGGAAAGGCTATCTGTCCTCAGCGGTTCTTTTATACGATGCAGAATACATTTCCGTCCGGAATCTGGAAATTACAAACAACCCATGCGTCAAAAATGAACGCCTGAACCAGGCAGACCGTATGAACCGCACCGGCGTATCCGTGATTGCAAAGAATCACGGGACGCTCCATGAGATCGAACTCGATCATCTGTATATCCATGATGTAGAGGGAAATATCTACGACAAACATCTGAACAATGGCGGCATCTACATGTCAGTCTCCCGTCCGGATGACGAAGAAAAGACCGGAATTGCCCGTTATGACGGTATCCATATCCACCACTGTAAAGTTGAGAACTGCCGCAGATGGGGAATTGCCGCAGGCTACACGTACCAGCATGACAAATTTACCACACTGGAACTGCCCGATGAAGTGGTGAAAACCTACGGCTCCACCAATGTCGTGATCGAACACAACTTTGTCAAAGATATCGGCGGAGACGGCATTACACCGATGTACTGCTTTGAACCGCTGATCCAGTACAATGTGTCCGAAAATATCGCTGTGGACATCCACCCGGATCTGTACAACGAAGAAGGAAACCGTGGCGGTATGACCGCAGCCGCCATCTGGCCATGGAAATGCAAAACAGCGTTGTTCCAGTACAACGAAGTCTACAACACTGTCTATAATCAGGATGGTCAGGCGTGGGATGCCGACTCCGGTGACGGAACGATCTACCAGTACAACTATAGCTGCAACAATGGCGGTGGCTGTGTGATGTTTTGTGAGGGCGAGAGCGTCAACAACATCTTCCGCTACAACATCAGTCAGAATGACGGAACGGGCATCTTGACCCCGGTACGAAACGTGGACGCGAAAGTCTATGGCAACATCTTCTATATAAAAGAAGGCGTGGACTTTATCCGTCATCGGATCTGGGGCGATACAATGATCGAAGGCGGCGGAATCGAAGTCACCGACAACATTATCATCTACGCCGGAAACGCCCCCAAAGAAGAGTCCTGGACCTACAACAGCCCCAAGGCATATTATCAGAGTAATACATATGTAAACTATCAGAATACCCCGGAAGGTGATCCGGCTCCAATCTGCCTCTCCGCTGCCACCGACATCCTGACAGCTCCGGGCATCGCCCCGGAGACCACCAACGGCAGCAGCCGCATGTACAAAGGCAGTCAGGACTTTGCCGGCTACCGCCAGAAAAAAGACGGCACAGACCTTCTGAAACTGTAAACTTCAGGAACAAAAGAACAAGAAGAAAGGACACAAAATTTTCACAAAAAAATTAGCACTCCCCCTTGACGAGTGCTAATACAGGTGTTATAGTACAGATAGAACAAAGGAAGAGAAATAAAGAAGTTCAACTACCGGATGTTCTACACGAATAATCAATTAAGCAATCACTCCGCCACCGGGCGGAACAAATAGAAGGGAGAAATGACTTATGTTAATGCCTAGTATTTTTGGTGAGAATTTTATGGATGATTTCTTTGGAGTTCCGGAGAGAACTTATACACAGAGTGCACAGAACGCCCTGATGAAAACCGATGTAGTAGAAAACAAAGACGGATTTGACGTATCCATTGACCTGCCGGGATTCAAAAAAGAAGATGTGAAGGGAGAAGTCAAAGACGGCTACCTGATCATCACCGCATCGACCAAACAGAACAAAGAAGAGAAAAACAAAGACGGCAAGTACATCCGCAAAGAAAGATACAGTGGAACCTGTCAGAGAAGCTTTTATGTAGGAGAAGATATCACCCAGGAAGACATCAAAGCAAAATTTGAAGATGGTGTCCTGAAACTGGAGATTCCGAAAAAAGAAGCAAAACCGGAAGTAAAAGAAGCAAAATACATCTCTATTGCATAAAAGAGCAGGGAGATGAAAATTGAGACAAAACACGTATTACGAGTTTTATCCATTCATGCGGCAGGCGCGGACCGGGCGCCTGCCGGATAAATAAACTGTGCGCTCATTACTGTGAAATCGAGTGAACAGAAAAAGGAAAATAACAGGGTTTTAAAACCCGTTCACTATAGAGATTACCACAGAGGGACAGGACAAACTTTATATCCGGAGTCTCTCTTTTTTATATATACAGGCAGCAAGCCAAATGTACAGGATGTAACAAGTTCCCAAAGGAGGTGGAACAAGTGGAAAATAAAAGAGATTACTATGGAGTGCTTGGCGTAAGCAAAGAGGCAGACAGTTCGGCAATTAAAAAAGCCTACCGGAAACTGGCGAAAAAATATCATCCAGACACCAACGCCGGTAATGCAGAGGCAGAAAAACGATTCAAAGAAATCTCGGAAGCCTATGCAGTACTGGGAGATGAGGAAAAGAAAAAATTATACGATGAATTCGGACATATCGCCTTCGAGCCGGGCTTCAATGCGGATGCCGCGAGAGCACAGAAACAATATGGATATGAAAACTTCGGCAGTGATAACAGCCAGAATGGTTATCGGGAGTACCATTTTAACGGATCAAGTGGAGATGACATCTTCGGAGATCTGTTTGGAAATGTGTTTCGCCGGGGAGCAAAAGGAGGAAATTTCCACAGCGGAGGATTCCATGACGGCAGCGGATTTTACCAGCAGTTTCATCAGGGCGGAAACGATGAGTTCTACGGAAATCAGGGATTTCATAGAACATATTCCGGAAAAGGGGAGAATCTGGAAGCAGAAATTTCGCTTACCTTTGATGAGGCAGCCTTTGGCTGTGATAAGGTGATCACACTGCAGGAAACTGACGGCAATCGCACCTTGAAAGTGCATATTCCTGCGGGAATCGATACCGGACAGAGCGTTCGGTTGCGTGGAAAAGGTCATCCCGGAATCGGCGGCGGTGAACCTGGCGATCTGCTTCTGAAAGCAAAGGTGGGAACGAAACCGGGATACGAACGGAAAGGTGCCGATGTCTACACCACGGTCAGTATCCCATACACAACCGCCGCTCTCGGCGGAGAAGCCAGAGTATCCACATTATACGGGGATGTTAGTTGTAAAATCAAAGAAGGGACTCAGTCGGGCAGCAAGATCCGGCTGCGTGGAAAAGGAATTGTATCCATGAAAAATCCGAACGTCCACGGCGACCAGTACGTCACCGTCCAGATCCAGGTACCCCGTCACCTGAATCAGCAGGCACGCCGGAAATTGATGGAATACAAACAAGCTTGCGGATAAAAACAGCAGACAGGAATAACTTTAAACAGTTGTTACTGTCTGCTTTTTATGTACATTGCATACAAAAATGGATCTAATGAAGCAATTTTGAATTACGTGAACAACAAGTCAAAAACCATAAGATTTGGTTTACAAAACCTTGCTTCTGAGATATCCTATAGAAAGAAAAGAAAGATTCCGAGAGTACATTAAGATGATCAGGAGGGTATTAACATGGTAGGTCCGGAAGGAACAAAACGAATATCCAAAATAGATACGTACCTGAATGTGGCCGAAGCATTTGCCTATCGAAGCACCTGCATCAAACGAAAATACGGTGCGGTGATCGTAAAAGATGATGTGGTAATCTCCACCGGCTATAATGGATCCCCGCGTGGCTACGACAATTGCTGCGATATCGGCGAGTGTCCGAGAATCAAACTGGGTATGCATCAGGGAGAGGGGTACGGTCTTTGCCGTGCGATCCATGCGGAGCAGAATGCATTACTGAACTGTTCCCGCGAACAGACTATTGGTGCCGACCTCTACCTTGCCGGCATCAACCCCGGTGATAATTCTGTTCACCGCGCAAAACCCTGCCCCATCTGCTCCCGCCTTATCATTCAGGCCGGAATCAAAAACGTCTACCTTCGCGTAGGTGCCAAAGCCGGTGAGTATGAAGTGGTTCCGGCCAAAGATCTGGTGTGGCATCTGTAAAACAAAAATGATAACCGGAAAATAAAGACAGAAAAAGCCGCAAGGAAACAGTCCTGGCCAGTAAAGTTCAATGCCCCGGAAGCCCGCGATCCCTCCTCGGTGCGCGCGAACTTGTCGAGTACGAGTTTGAGACTACAGGCTCAAACCGAACGCAGACTTGAGCGCGCACCGAGGAGGGATCGCGGGCTTCCGGGGCTCACAACATCCCCAACAAACCTTACTGCGGAATCCTTGCCTTATAATAAAGTGGCGACAACCCAAAATACTTCTTAAACAACTTACTGAAATGATAAGCATCCTCATATCCCACAGCCATCGCCACAGTCTGAATCGACTGCTCCGGGTTCTTATCCAGCAGTTCCCGGGCCTTTTGCATCCGCAGGCTGATCAGATAATTGATCGGAGTATCCCCTGTCTCACTTTTGAAAATCTTCGAAATATAAAAAGAACTCAGATACATATTTGCCGCGATCTGATCCAGCGAAATCTTCTCTTTATAATGTGTCTCCATATAATGCATAATCTGCTGAACCACATATTTCTTATTTACCGACTTGAACTCATACCGCGGTGCAAACTGACGTTTTACATCTTCCTCAAGTTCCTGTTTCTGATATCTGCAAAGCAGACAGATCACCTGAATCAGATAGGACTTCAGCATAAAATACCGCCCCGGCCGGCAGGTCTTCGACTCCTGTTCCATCAGGTTACATAGCCGAAACAACGGTTCTTTATAACTGTCCGGCAATGTTGTCAGCAACTGATAATTTTTGAAAAGAGGAAAATGTCCTCTGGTACATCCGGCAAATTCCACATTTGAAAAAGCCAGATAAAATTCCCGGGCAGAAGTTTCGGCTGCCGGAAGGCTCTGGTGATATGTTCCGGGATTCAGCAAAATCACGGACCCTTCTTCCACATCATACAGCTTCTCGTCTATACGAAATGTTGTTTTCCCTTTCAGTATAAACACAAATTCAATAAAATCATGACAATGATAATTCATCTCAGGCTCTGTTCGAAGCAGATTACAGCAGAACAGAAAGCGGGGATTGAGATCATTGTAAGTAAGATCATATACCGATGGTTCCATAAAAAATCCCCCTGTCATAAATATAATTTCAACGTAACTGTTCAGTACCTTCACAGTTACGAGCCAAAATGCCTCGCGGGACAGTGGCTACTGAATAGTTACATTTCAACACGTATTTGATAAGTTAAGTATACAACATAAACCATCCGATGCACAAGAAAGTACATTCCACTTTTTCGACTGTACTTTATAATAAAGCTATCGTAACTGTGAAGATACTGAACGGTTACAGTCATATAAAAATTGGCAGCCAGCGGTAAAAGATGCCACATGGTATGCAAAAAAAAGAAGGGATGAAAAAGAAAATGACAAAAAGTATGACATCAGGAAAACCGGTAAAGCTAATCCTTTTATTTGCGCTTCCGCTGATTGTGGGTAACATTTTTCAACAGTTTTACAGTATGGCGGATACCGTAATTGTGGGACGTACTATAGGAGTCAATGCCCTGGCGGCTGTCGGATGTACAGGAAGTGTATCCTTCTTTATTCTCGGATTTGTTATGGGATTTACCTCGGGGTTGTCGATTCTCATTGCCCAGCGTTTTGGTGCGGAGGATGAGGAAGGAATCCGTTGCAGCTTTGCTGCCGGTATCATTCTAAGCATTGCACTCACAATTGTGATGACATTTTTTGCAGTGATACTGGTTCGTCCTGCCATGGAGCTTTTACAGACACCGGAGGAAATCATTGACGATGCGGTTTCTTATATCCGGATTATATTCTGGGGAATCGGAGCAAGTGTATTATTTAATCTGGGATCGAATACGATGCGCGCATTGGGCGACAGTCGGACACCACTGTATTTTCTGATTTTTGCCTGCTGTGTCAATATTGTACTGGATATTGTACTGATTGCCGTAGTGGGTATGGGAGTTGCAGGGGCAGGTGTGGCAACTGTATTTTCTCAGCTCCTGTCAGGAATCTGCTGCTTTGTATATATATGGAAGAAAATGCCGGTACTTCGGATTAACCGCCATCACTTTCAGCTGGCGCGAAAACAGCTGGGTGCGCATCTTCGAATCGCTTTTCCAATGGCGTTTCAGATGTCCATCATTGCGATCGGTTCTCTGATTCTGCAGTTTGCGCTGAACGGTCTGGGCGCAGTATCCGTAGCAGCTTATACGGCGGCACAGAAGATTGATTCTATTGCAACCATGCCACTGAATTCTCTTGGACAGGCAATGACTACGTATACTGCTCAGAATTATGGTGCCGGCCAGTATGAGAGAATAAAAAAAGGGGTGTTCCAGTGTATTCTGGTTTCTCTGACCGTCAGTGTTTTGATGGGCCTTATGAATATTTTTGCCGGAAGCAATCTGTCCGCCGTGTTTGTGGGAAGTGGTGAACGGGATGTAATTGCCTTATCCAAAACATATCTGGTCATCAACGGATCCTGTTACTGGGTGTTGGGACTGTTATTTATCTATCGTTTTACCTTGCAGGGACTTGGCAACGGATGGGTGCCTACAGTGGCAGGAATTATGGAACTGGTCATGCGTGCAACGGCAGCTGTTTTGCTGGTAGAGCGTTTTGGATTTGCCGGTGCAAGTTCCGCAAGCCCGCTGGCATGGATCGGGGCATGCATTCCGCTGGGAATTGCATATTATCTTACAATCCGGCAAATGGTTCCCAAACAGCCGGAGACTGCTCCTGTAAAAGCCATGTGAGCCTGAAAGCCAGCGGCTTTTCCTTTACTTCCCGGGCTATGGGAAGTATAATAAAGGAAACTGAGAAAGCATGGAGGGTATTACCTATGGAACTGTTATTTCTGGAGCCGGTATTCAAAGAGGCTATCTGGGGTGGAACAAAATTAAGAGACTCGTTTGGATATGATATTCCAAGTGACACAACAGGAGAGTGCTGGGCGATCAGTGCTCATAAAAATGGTGACTGTAAAATCGCAGGCGGCAGGTACGATGGAAAATATCTGAGCCAATTATGGGAAGAAGAGCCGGAACTGTTTGGAAATTATCCGGGCAGCCAGTTTCCGCTTCTGATTAAAATCATTGATGCGAAAAATGATCTGAGCATTCAGGTACATCCCGATGACGCATATGCGTCCGAACATGAAAATGGTTCGCTGGGAAAAACCGAGTGCTGGTATGTGCTGGACTGTGAGCCGGGGACAAAAATTGTTATCGGCCACAATGCAAAGGATAAAAAAGAACTGGAAGAGATGATCCGTCAGGGACGATGGGATGAATTTATCCGTGTGACAGATGTGAAAAAAGGAGATTTTTTCCAGATCAATCCGGGATGTCTGCATGCAATCAAAGGAGGTACGGTGATTCTGGAGACACAGCAGAACAGCGATATTACATATCGTGTATATGACTATGACAGATTGTCCGACGGAAAACCGAGACAGCTGCATGTGGAACAGAGCATTGACACAATTGTGGCACCGTTTGAGCCGGCAAAATGCGATACCTATACCGAGAATCTGCAGGGGGCGGAACATAAACATTTGATCACCTGTCCATTCTACTCTGTAGATAAGTATGATGTGGACGGTGTATTTACTATTGAATTTGACAAATATTTTACGGATGTCAGCGTAGTAGAAGGTTCCGGTACTGTAAATGGAATTCCGCTAGAAAAGGGTCAGCATTTTATCGTACCGGCAGGATACGGAAAATGCCGTTTTGAAGGCGTGATGAGTCTGATCTGTTCCAATCCGGAAAAGCATTAAGAGAAATCCGGACTTAATAAAAGGAAATTAAAAAGTAAGACGGAATATATAAAACAGAGATAATCTAAGAACGGTATAAAAGCTGTTCAAAACACAGGTAAGAAGGAGAATACAGATATGAGACTGGGAGCACTGGAAGCAGGCGGAACCAAGATGGTCTGCGCAATCGGAAATGAAAACGGAGAGATTTTTGAAAGGATATCTATCCCTACGGAAACTCCGGAGATCACACTTCCGAAACTGATTGAGTATTTTAAAGATAAAGAGATCGAAGCACTGGGAATCGGCTGCTTTGGACCGATTGATGTAAACCGTAACTCTGAAACCTATGGTTATATCACGACCACACCAAAGCTGGCGTGGGCAAATTGCGATATTGTCGGTGCTTTTAAAAAAGCACTGAATATTCCGGTGGGATTTGATACGGATGTAAATGGATCTGCACTGGGAGAAGCCACCTGGGGAATCACCAAAGGCCTGGAAAACAGCGTATATATCACTATCGGAACAGGTGTCGGTATGGGTATTATGAGCAACGGAAAACTGCTTCATGGTATGCTGCATCCGGAAGCCGGACATATCCTGATGAGAAAACATCCGGAAGATCATTACGAAGGCAAATGCCCATATCACAAAACCTGTCTGGAAGGTCTGGCTGCAGGCCCGGCGATCGAAGCACGCTGGGGCAAAAAAGGAATAGAACTGGCAGATAAGAAAGAAGTATGGGAGCTGGAAGCTTATTATATCGGACAGGCTCTGGTAGATCTGATTCTGGTACTGTCTCCGGAAAAAATTATTCTTGGTGGCGGTGTTATGCATCAGGAACATATGATGCCGTTAGTCAGAGAAGAAGTAAGAAAACAGATGGCCGGTTATATTAAGACGAAACAGATGGATGATCTGGATAATTATATTGTACTGCCAAGCCTGAATGATAATCAGGGAATTATGGGTGCGCTGAAACTGGCAGTGGATGAGCTGGAACTGGAGAAATAATATCCTTATATAAAATAAGAAAGCTGTCGTGGGGGAATCTGCGACAGCTTTCTTATTTTATGTGAATAACGAGCCACATTCATATCTTTTACTTGACTTTTCTGTTGACACATGGTATAGTAAGTAAGCGACATGGAAGTAGGTCTTTTTTTTATGCCTAAAATCGAAAGACGTGAAGTTCGATGGCAAAAGAAAAAAGTCCGTTGCAACAACGCAAATCAACACAGTGGAGGTGGAAGTCGTGCGCGTAAAAATCACATTGGCATGTACAGAATGTAAACAGCGGAATTACAACATGACAAAAGAGAAAAAGAATCATCCGGAAAGACTGGAGACCAAAAAGTATTGTAAATTCTGTAGAACACACACAATGCACAAAGAGACGAAATAAGATTGTCGTGTAAGAGGTGAGGACTATGGCAGAATCTGCAAAAAAAGAAAAGGCTCCGAAAAAGGAGAAAGCTCCGAAAAAGAGCTGGACCAAAGGTCTGAAGTCCGAATTTGACAAGATTATCTGGACTGACAAGAAAACAGTCGGCAAACAGACGGTTGCCGTTGTTGGTATCACAGTAGTCCTGGGCGTGATTATTTCCGTTCTGGACAGTGCGGTTCTGGAGTTCGTTAATTTGCTGATTAAATAAGGACAAGGGTGAGGAAATGGCAGAAGCAAACTGGTATGTAGCCCATACATATTCGGGCTATGAAAACAAAGTGAAAGCCAACATTGAGAAAACAATCGAAAACCGACATCTGGAAGATCAGATTCTGGAAGTTCGGGTACCGATGCAGGATGTGACAGAGTTGAAAAACGGTGCACAGAAGCTGGTATCCAGAAAAATGTTCCCGGGATACGTACTGATCAACATGGTGATGAACGATGATACATGGTATGTTGTTCGTAACACCCGTGGTGTGACCGGATTCGTCGGACCGGGATCCAAACCGGTGCCTTTGAGCGAAGAAGAGATCGGCATGCTGGGTATCCAGCCTGAAACCATCGAAATCGATTTTGCAGAAGGCGACAGCGTAGTTGTTACCGGAGGAGCCTGGAAAGATACTACTGGTATTATCCAGACGATCAACAGTCAGAAGCAGACTGTGACAATCAATGTTGAGTTGTTTGGTCGCGAAACACCGGTTGAGATTAGTTTCGCAGAAATTAAGAAGTTGTAAACAGAATCATCGAAGTATGAAGTTTCACACGGAAATGATTCGTGGGAGGGAAATCCCCGCAATTACCACATTATAGGAGGTCATTACAATGGCAAAGAAAGTAACAGGATATATCAAATTACAGATTCCTGCTGGTAAAGCAACACCAGCACCACCAGTTGGACCGGCTCTGGGTCAGCATGGTGTAAATATCGTACAGTTTACAAAGGAATTCAATGCTAGAACAGCTGACAAGGGAGATCTGATCATCCCTGTAGTTATCACTGTATACGCAGACAGAAGTTTCAGCTTTATAACCAAAACTCCACCGGCTGCAGTTTTGCTGAAGAAAGCTTGTAACATCAAATCAGGTTCAGGTGTTCCGAACAAAACAAAAGTAGCTACTATTTCCAAAGATAAAGTAAAAGAGATCGCTGAAATGAAAATGCCAGATCTGAATGCAGCAAGCATCGAAGCAGCTATGAGCATGATCGCTGGTACTGCAAGAAGTATGGGTATCGTAGTTGAGGACTAATCTTTACTAATGTAACTTTGAGACCATAAGGTCACAAACAAACGAATATCGTGGGAGGGCAATCCCCGCAATTACCACAGGAGGTTATAGGAAATGAAACACGGTAAAAAATATATGGAAACTGCCAAAGCAGTTGATCGTGCAAAACTGTATGATCCGGATGAAGCAATCGCTTTAGCTAAAAAATCTGCAGTTGCAAAATTTGATGAAACAATCGAAGCTCATATCAGAACAGGCTGTGACGGACGTCACGCTGACCAGCAGATTCGTGGCGCAGTAGTTCTGCCTCACGGAACCGGTAAAACTGTTCGTGTCCTGGTATTCGCAAAAGGTGTGAAAGCTGATGAAGCTCAGGCAGCTGGTGCAGAATTCGTCGGAGCAGAAGAACTGATCCCGAAGATCCAGAACGAAGGATGGTTTGACTTTGATGTAGTTGTTGCTACACCGGATATGATGGGTGTTGTTGGTCGTCTGGGTCGTGTACTCGGACCGAAAGGCTTAATGCCAAACCCGAAAGCTGGTACAGTAACAATGGACGTTACAAAAGCTGTTCAGGATATCAAAGCTGGTAAGATTGAATATCGTCTTGATAAAACAAATATTATTCACGTGCCAATCGGAAAAGCTTCTTTCACAGAAGAACAGTTAGCGGACAACTTCCAGACGCTGATGGGTGCAATCAATAAAGCAAAACCTTCTACACTGAAAGGTCAGTTCCTTAGAAGCGTAACAATCGCTCCTACTATGGGAATTGGTGTTAAGATTAACCCATTAAAACTTGTGTAATTATATAAGTGCAAATGAAGAAGAGCGGAGCCTTTGTGGGCGACGCTCTTTTTTGTGGGGGATTGGAGGGAGGACGCCCGTGAGAGTTGGAGTGTGATCCAAAGGCAGCGGGCAGGGCAACTTTGAACTAGTCATTAACTTCGACTAAGACGCTCAGCAGAGGCTTCGCGCCTAAGTCTGCGTAAATGCCGGATTTCAAAGCTTACCCTAAGCGCCCGCAAAATGCCTTTGGATCACACTCCAACTCTCACGGGCTGACGGCTGGTGAATGACCAATGCCAAATGGGAGCACGGGGAAAGATGTGGAGCTGGTTTGGTTGCCCAAAGGCAAAAAAACGAAAAATAGAATAGAATTAATAAATATAAAAATAATCAGAAAAAGGCTTGACAAGGTGAAAGTGTGATGATATAATACACCAGTATCACGCCGAAGACAGCAGGTGCCGGAAGGCATAAGGCTAGAACGCCTGCCGAGGAAATATACATTCTTAATGAAGAATTGGACTCCTCTTTGCGGTGCGCGAAGAGGCTTTTTTCATATTTGGCGGTACACAAAATCTATAAGGAGGTGCACCAATCATGGCAAAAGTTGAACTGAAAAAACCGATCGTAGAAGAGATTTCTGCAAACATCGCTGATGCTCAGGGTATTGTACTTGTAAACTACAGTGGTCTGACAGTAGCACAGGATACTCAGCTGCGTAAGGAATTAAGAGAAGCTGGTGTTATATACAAAGTATACAAAAACACAATGATGAACTTTGCATTCCAGGGAACAGCATGTGAAGAACTGTGCAAACATCTGGATGGAACAAACGCTCTGGCTATCTCTAAAGAAGATGCAACTGCTCCTGCAAGAATCCTTGCAAAATTTGCAAAAACAGCTCCGCAGCTGGAACTGGTAGCAGGTGTTGTTGAAGGTGGTTACTATGACCAGGCTGGAATTAAAGCACTGTCCGAAGTACCTTCCAGAGAGGAACTTCTTGGAAAACTGCTTGGAAGCATCCAGTCCCCAATCGCCAACTTTGCTCGCGTCATCAGCCAGATCGCAGAAGCAAAAGAGGCATAAGTTTCTTAATGAAGGCAAGCTGCCAAGCGCAGCCTGAATTTAGAAACTTAGCCGTTCGATCGAACAAAGTGAGATCGAACTTCCTCGCAGCGTAAGCTGCTTCAAAAAAATTAAAAAAGAAAACAAAACTTATAATTGGAGGTAAATAAAAATGGCAAAACTTACTACAGCTGAATTTATTGAAGCTATCAAAGAACTGTCCGTTCTGGAACTGAACGAACTGGTAAAAGCATGTGAAGAAGAATTTGGTGTATCCGCAGCAGCAGGTGTTGTTGTAGCAGCAGCAGGTGCAGCAGAAGCAGCAGAAGAGAAAGATGAGTTTGACGTAGAGCTGACAGAAGTTGGTCCTAACAAAGTTAAAGTTATCAAAGTTGTTCGTGAAGCAACAGGTCTGGGACTGAAAGAAGCTAAAGAAGTAGTAGACGGTGCTCCGAAAGTAATCAAAGAAGCAGCTGCAAAAGCAGAAGCTGAAGAAATCAAAACAAAACTGGAAGCTGAAGGCGCTAAAGTAACTCTGAAATAATCAGATTACAGCATTTAGTTGAAAGATGGAGAACCCGGAAGAGCTACAATGCTCTTCCGGGTTTTTGTAATGAAAAAATAAAAAAGATTAGAAAATTGGGTTGACACTCTTGACAAACTGTGATATTGTAAAAAATGCACTATTATGGCAAGATATGCCTACTAGTCTAATCTTAAAAGCACGAAAAAGGCATGAGCAGTAATAAATCAAATACACAAGGGGTGAAACGGTCAATGGAAAAAAACAGAATACGTCCTATTACAAACGGTAAAAGTATGCGGATGAGCTACCAGAGACAAAAAGAAGTTTTGGAAATGCCCAACTTGATTGAGGTTCAGAAAGATTCCTATAACTGGTTCCTTGAGGAAGGTTTAAAGGAAGTATTTGCTGATATCTCTCCGATCACTGATTACAGTGGCAAGTTGAGCTTGGAATTTGTGGACTTTACTTTGTGCGAGGATGATGTGAAATATTCCATCGAGGAGTGCAAAGAAAGAGACGCAACTTATGCAGCACCTTTAAAAGTAAAGGTGAGATTGTACAATAAGGAAAACGACGAAATTAAAGAGCATGAGATTTTCATGGGAGATTTGCCGTTGATGACAGCAACCGGTACCTTCGTAATTAATGGTGCAGAACGAGTTATTGTCAGTCAGTTAGTACGTTCCCCTGGTATTTACTATGCGATTGCTCATGACAAACTTGGTAAAAGACTGTTTTCTTCTACCGTAATCCCGAACAGAGGAGCATGGCTGGAATATGAAACAGATTCCAATGATGTCTTCTGGGTACGTGTAGACAGAACAAGAAAGGTTCCGATTTCTGTTCTGATTCGTGCTTTGGGAAAAGGAACCAACGCAGAGATCACAGAACTGTTTGGTGAGGAGCCGAAGATTCTGGCAAGCTTTACCAAAGATACAGCAACCTGCTATGAAGAAGGTCTGTTAGAGCTGTATAAAAAAATTCGTCCGGGTGAACCGCTGGCAGTAGACAGCGCAAGAAGCCTGATCACAAGCATGTTCTTTGATCCGAAACGGTATGATCTGGCTAAAGTAGGTAGATATAAATTCAATAAAAAACTGCATCTGAAAAACCGTATCAGCGGTCATGTACTGGCTGAAGACGTAGTGGATACTACCACAGGTGAGATCCTGGCAGAAGCAGGTACAGAAGTAACAAAAGAACTGGCAACTTCTATCCAGAATGCGGCAGTTCCGTTTGTGTGGATTCAGACAGAGGAAAGAAATGTAAAAGTTCTGTCCAACCTGATGGTAGATCTGACCGCACATGTAGACTGTAATCCGGAAGAACTGGGTGTTACAGAGCTGGTATATTACCCTGCACTGGAACAGCTGATGGAAGAATATGAAGATGCTGATGAACTGAAAGAAGCCATCAAACATCATATTCATGATCTGATTCCGAAACACATTACAGAAGAAGATATTTTTGCTTCTATTAACTATAACTTACATCTGGAATATGGTCTGGGAACCGACGATGATATCGACCACTTAGGAAACCGTCGTATCCGTGCGGTCGGAGAATTGCTGCAGAACCAGTACCGTATCGGTATGTCAAGACTGGAGCGTGTTGTTCGTGAAAGAATGACAACACAGGATCCGGAGGGTATTTCTCCACAGTCTCTGATCAACATCAAACCGGTAACCGCTGCTGTAAAAGAATTCTTTGGTTCTTCTCAGCTGTCTCAGTTCATGGATCAGAACAACCCGCTGGGTGAGCTGACTCATAAGAGACGTCTGTCCGCACTGGGACCTGGTGGTCTGTCCAGAGACCGTGCCGGATTCGAGGTTCGAGATGTACACTATTCTCATTACGGAAGAATGTGTCCGGTAGAGACTCCTGAGGGACCTAACATCGGTCTGATCAACTCTCTGGCATCTTATGCAAGAATTAATGAATACGGATTTGTGGAAGCTCCATATCGTAAGATCGACAAAACAGATCCGAAGAATCCTCGCGTTACAGACGAAGTTGTTTATATGACAGCTGATGAGGAAGATAATTATCATGTAGCACAGGCGAACGAACCTCTGGATGAAGAAGGACATTTCCTTCATAAGAATGTATCCGGTCGTTACCGTGAGGAGACACAGGAATACGAAAGAAGAATGTTCGATTACATGGACGTATCTCCTAAGATGGTATTCTCTGTAGCTACAGCCCTGATCCCGTTCCTGCAGAACGATGATGCGAACCGTGCGCTGATGGGATCCAACATGCAGCGTCAGGCCGTACCGCTGATGATTACAGAAGCACCTGTAGTCGGAACCGGTATCGAAGCCAAAGCTGCCGTAGACTCCGGTGTTTGTGTGGTTGCCAAGAAGGCAGGTACCATTACCAAGTCTACATCCAAAGAAATTACAATGAAAAACGATGACGGTACCACAGATGTATACCGTCTGACCAAGTTCCTGAGAAGTAACCAGTCCAACTGTTACAATCAGAAACCAATCGTATTCAAGAACGAACATGTAGAAGCAGGTCAGGTAATCGCTGACGGTCCTTCTACTTACAATGGTGAACTTGCTCTTGGTAAGAACCCGCTGATCGGTTTCATGACCTGGGAAGGTTATAACTACGAGGATGCGGTTCTGCTGAGTGAGAGACTGGTACAGGAAGATGTATATACTTCTATTCATATCGAAGAATATGAAGCAGAATCCAGAGATACCAAGCTGGGACCGGAAGAGATCACAAAAGATGTTCCGGGTGTCGGTGATGATGCTCTGAAAGATCTGGATGAACGTGGTATTATCCGTATCGGTGCTGAGGTCCGTGCGGGAGATATTCTGGTTGGTAAGGTAACTCCGAAGGGAGAGACTGAACTGACAGCTGAGGAACGTCTGTTACGTGCTATTTTCGGTGAGAAAGCAAGAGAAGTACGTGATACTTCCCTGAAGGTACCACATGGTGAATACGGTATTGTTGTGGATGCGAAAGTATTTACAAGAGAAAATGGCGACGAACTGTCACCTGGTGTAAATCAGGCTGTTCGTATCTACATTGCACAGAAGAGAAAGATCTCTATCGGTGATAAGATGGCCGGTCGTCACGGTAACAAGGGTGTTGTTTCCCGTGTTCTGCCTGTAGAAGATATGCCATTCCTGCCGAACGGTCGTCCTCTGGATATCGTGCTGAATCCTCTGGGTGTACCTTCCCGTATGAATATCGGACAGGTCCTGGAGATTCATCTGAGTCTGGCCGCAAAGGCTCTTGGATTCAACATAGCCACTCCTGTATTCGATGGCGCAAGTGAGAACGACATCATGGATACTCTGGAACTGGCAAATGATTATGTAAATCTGTCCTGGGAAGAGTTCTCTGAGAAGCATAAAGAAGAGCTGCTTCCGGAAGTTCTGGATTATCTGTATGAGAACAGAGATCACAGAAATCTGTGGAAAGGTGTTCCAATCTCACGAGATGGTAAAGTAAGACTTCGTGACGGTCGTACCGGTGAATATTTCGACAGTCCGGTAACCATTGGTCACATGCATTATCTGAAGCTGCATCACCTGGTTGATGATAAGATCCATGCACGTTCTACCGGACCATACTCCCTGGTAACACAGCAGCCTCTGGGTGGTAAAGCTCAGTTCGGTGGTCAGCGTTTCGGAGAGATGGAGGTATGGGCACTGGAAGCATACGGTGCATCTTATACTCTGCAGGAGATCCTGACAGTCAAATCCGATGATGTGATCGGTCGTGTGAAGACATACGAAGCGATCATCAAAGGTGACAATATCCCTGAACCGGGTATTCCGGAGTCTTTCAAGGTATTGCTCAAAGAGCTGCAGTCTCTGGGACTGGATGTAAGAGTCCTGAAAGATGATAATACAGAAGTGGAAATCATGGAAAATATCGACTATGGCGATACTGATCTGCGTTCCATCATCGAGGGTGACAAGCGATACAACCGCGATGAAGAAGAGTCCTACGGAAACTATGGTTTCAGCAAACAGGAATTCGAAGGCGAAGAACTGGTGGATGTAGAAGAAGACGCAGCTGATGAATCAGCTGACGAAGAATTAGATTTCTAAGAGAAAACATTCTCTGATGCGATAGAAAAAGTCCTGTGGCCGCGTAACAGCGGCCGTGGGAATGAATCCTAGAAAGGAGCAACCAAATGGCTGAAACAACCAATAAAGAAGTATATCAACCAATGACGTTCGATGCGATTAAAATTGGTCTGGCATCTCCGGAAAAGATCCGTGAATGGTCTCATGGTGAAGTTAAAAAACCAGAAACCATCAACTACCGTACATTAAAACCGGAAAAAGATGGTCTGTTTTGCGAGAGAATCTTCGGACCAAGCAAAGACTGGGAGTGTCATTGTGGTAAATATAAAAAGATCCGTTATAAAGGGGTTGTCTGCGACCGCTGTGGTGTAGAAGTTACAAAATCAAGCGTTCGTAGAGAGCGTATGGGACATATTGAACTGGCAGCGCCGGTATCTCATATCTGGTACTTCAAGGGAATTCCGTCCCGTATGGGTCTGATCCTGGATCTGTCTCCGAGAACACTGGAGAGAGTTCTGTATTTTGCGAATTATATTGTCCTCGATCCGGGTGATACCAATCTGCAGCTGAAACAGGTGCTGACAGAGAGAGAATACCAGGAAGCAAGAGAACAGTTTGGAGACACCTTCCGTGTAGGTATGGGCGCAGAATCTATCAAAGAGCTGCTGCAATCCATAGACCTGGAAGCAGAATCCGTAGAACTGAAAGCCGGACTGAAAGATGCAACCGGACAGAAACGTGCCCGTATCATCAAACGTCTGGAAGTTGTAGAAGCATTCCGGGAATCCGGTAACAGACCGGAGTGGATGATCATGGATGTTGTACCGGTTATTCCGCCGGATCTGCGTCCTATGGTACAGCTGGACGGTGGACGTTTTGCTACATCTGACCTGAATGATCTGTACCGTCGTATCATCAACCGTAACAACCGTCTGAAAAGACTGCTGGAGCTGGGAGCCCCGGATATTATCGTAAGAAATGAAAAACGTATGCTGCAGGAAGCTGTAGATGCGCTGATCGATAACGGTCGCCGTGGCCGTCCGGTAACCGGACCTGGTAACAGAGCTCTGAAATCTCTGTCCGATATGCTGAAAGGTAAATCCGGACGTTTCCGTCAGAACCTGCTGGGTAAACGAGTTGACTACTCCGGACGTTCCGTAATCGTCGTTGGACCGGAACTGAAGATTTATCAGTGTGGTCTGCCGAAAGAGATGGCAATCGAGCTGTTTAAACCGTTCGTTATGAAAGAACTGGTTGCAAACGGAACCGCTCATAACATTAAAAATGCAAAGAAAATGGTCGAGAAAGTACAGCCGGAAGTATGGGATGTACTGGAAGACGTTATCAAAGAGCATCCGGTTATGCTGAACCGTGCTCCTACACTGCATCGTCTGGGTATTCAGGCATTTGAACCGATCCTGGTAGAAGGTAAAGCGATCAAGCTGCATCCTCTGGTTTGTACCGCGTTCAATGCCGATTTCGATGGTGACCAGATGGCTGTCCATCTTCCGCTGTCCGTAGAAGCACAGGCAGAATGCCGTTTCCTGCTGTTGTCTCCGAACAACCTGTTGAAACCGTCCGATGGTGGTCCGGTAGCCGTTCCTTCACAGGATATGGTTCTGGGTATTTATTACCTGACACAGGAAAGACCGGGAAGCAAGGGAGAAGGCGGATACTACAAGAGCCTGAACGAAGCTATCCTGGCTTACGAAAACGGATACCTGACACTGCAGACAAGAATTCACGTTCGCCGTGAAAAAACTCTGCCGACAGGAGAAGTTCTGGAAGGAACAGTAGAATCCACTCTGGGTAGATTCCTGTTCAACGAGATCCTGCCACAGGATCTGGGATTTGTAGACAGAAGTGTTCCGGGTAACGAACTGCTTCTGGAAGTTGATTTCCATGTAGGAAAGAAACAGCTGAAACAGATCCTTGAAAAAGTTATCAATACCCACGGACAGACAAAGACTGCGGAAGTACTGGATGATATCAAAGCTACCGGTTACAAATATTCTACGAGAGCTGCTATGACCGTATCCATTTCCGATATGACTGTGCCGCCTCAGAAACCACAGATGATCGAGCAGGCGCAGGAAACTGTAGATAAAATCACCAGAAACTTTAAACGTGGTCTGATCACAGAAGAAGAGCGTTACAAAGAAGTCGTAGAAACCTGGAAACAGACCGATGATGAGCTGACAAAAGCCCTGCTGAATGGTCTGGATAAATATAACAACATCTTCATGATGGCCGATTCCGGAGCCCGTGGATCTGATAAACAGATCAAACAGCTGGCCGGTATGCGAGGATTGATGGCCGATACAACCGGTCACACCATCGAGCTGCCTATCAAGTCAAACTTCCGTGAAGGTCTTGATGTACTGGAATATTTCATGTCCGCCCATGGAGCTCGAAAAGGTATGTCCGATACCGCTCTTCGTACCGCCGATTCCGGTTACTTGACCAGACGTCTGGTAGATGTATCTCAGGAGCTGGTTGTTCGTGAGATGGATTGTGCGGAAGGCAGAGATGAGATTCCGGGTATGTATGTGAGGGAATTCACAGACGGAAAAGAAGAAATCGAAAGTCTGCAGGAACGTATCACAGGACGTTTCTCCTGCGAGACAATCAAAGATAAAGATGGTAATGTGCTTGTAAAAGCAAACCACATGATCACACCGAAACGTGCAGCTAAGATCATGAGCGAAGGTGTCAATGCAGAAGGCAAACCTTACGACAAGATCAAGATCCGTACGATTCTGAGCTGTAAATGTAAAGTTGGTATCTGTGCAAAATGTTATGGTGCCAACATGGCAACAGGAGAAGCTGTTCAGGTTGGTGAGTCTGTAGGTATCATCGCCGCACAGTCCATCGGTGAGCCTGGTACACAGCTGACCATGCGTACTTTCCATAGTGGTGGTGTTGCCGGTGGCGATATCACACAGGGTCTTCCTCGTGTCGAGGAGCTGTTCGAGGCAAGAAAGCCGAAAGGACTTGCCATTATCACAGAGATTCCTGGTGAAGTTGCAATCAAAGATACCAAGAAGAAACGAGAAATCGTAATTACCGATAAAGAAAGCGGAGAAACCAAGACATACCTGATCCCTTACGGATCCAGAATCAAGGTTACAGACGGACAGATGCTGGAAGCCGGTGATGAACTGACAGAAGGTTCTGTTAACCCACACGACATTCTGAAAATCAAAGGTGTACGTGCCGTACAGGATTATATGATCCGTGAAGTACAGAGAGTATACCGTCTGCAGGGTGTAGAAATCAACGATAAACATATCGAGGTTATCGTTCGTCAGATGCTGAAAAAGATCCGTATCGAAGACAACGGAGATACAGAACTTCTTCCGGGTACGATGGTTGATTTCCTTGAATATGAAGATATCAATGAAAAGATGGAAGCAGAAGGAAAAGCTCCGGCGGAAGGAAAACAGGTTCTGCTGGGTATTACCAAAGCTTCTCTGGCAACCGATTCCTTTATGTCAGCAGCATCCTTCCAGGAGACAACAAAAGTCCTGACAGAAGCTGCTATCAAAGGAAAAGTTGACCACCTGGTAGGTCTGAAAGAAAACGTTATCATCGGTAAACTGATTCCGGCCGGTACTGGTCTGAAGCGTTACAGCAACATCAAACTTTCTACAGATGATATGCTGAAGGAAGAAGAGGACGATATCCTGCTGGACGATGAAGATCTGGAACTTGTACCGGAAGATATCACAGTAGAGGAAAAAGCTTCCGAAACTGCTAAGACAGATGAAGAAACAGATGAAATCGCTGAAGAACTGGTAACTCTTGAGGATAGCGAAGAGTAAAGGTCACTGATATCAGGGAATAATGAGTAAATAAGTAAAAAGTCAGGGGAAACTGATAAAAATCAGTAATACTCCCTTGACTTTTTATTTTTTCGATGCTATGATACTACAGGTGCGCATGGAAATGCAGTTATTTTAATGTGCGCAAAATTACCTTATAAAAGGTAAGACGGCTGCATAGTCGTATGATTTAGAAATAGCAACCGCAGAACCAGAAAAGGAATAATTACAGGAGGTGAAATGGAATGCCAACATTTAACCAGTTAGTAAGAAAAGGACGTCAGACTTCTGTTAAGAAATCTACCGCTCCTGCTCTGCAGAAAAGCTTTAACTCTTTAAGAAAAAAATCCAGCGATCTGTCTTCTCCACAGAAGAGAGGTGTGTGTACAGCTGTTAAAACTGCTACACCTAAAAAACCTAACTCAGCTCTTCGTAAGATTGCCAGAGTACGTCTGTCAAACGGAATCGAAGTAACAAGCTACATTCCAGGAGAAGGTCATAACCTTCAGGAACATAGCGTTGTTCTGATCCGTGGAGGCCGTGTTAAAGACTTACCTGGTACAAGATACCATATCATCAGAGGTACTCTTGATACCGCAGGTGTCGCTAACAGAAAACAGGCTCGTTCCAAATACGGAGCTAAAAGACCTAAAAAATAAGATGAAAAGCTACGCTACGGCTGTTTAGCGGCATAGCGAAACAAAATTGACAATATCACAATACTATGTACGGTCATTCCATTTATACCCTGATGGTTGCGGGTGAAATAGAGGAATTTACCAGTGCGAACACATAGTCGACAGTACCTGTTTAACTGCTCAGGCTGTCATGTGAGTACCTAAGAGATAATCTATTGATTAAGGAGGGAAGTAACGTGCCACGTAAAGGATATACTCAGAAAAGAGACGTGTTAGCAGATCCGATGTACAACAACAAAGTGGTTACCAAACTTATCAATAACATCATGTTAGACGGTAAGAAAGGTGTAGCACAGAAGATTGTATACGGCGCTTTCGCTAAAATTGAAGAAAAAGCTGGAAAACCAGCTATCGAAGTTTTTGAAGAAGCTATGAACAACATCATGCCTGTACTGGAAGTAAAGGCTAGACGTATCGGTGGAGCTACCTATCAGGTACCTATCGAGGTTCGTCCGGAAAGACGTCAGGCTTTGGCTCTTCGTTGGTTAACTCTGTATTCTCGTAAAAGAGGAGAGAAGACCATGGAAGACAGACTGGCAAATGAGCTTCTGGATGCTATGAACAACACCGGTGCATCTGTTAAGAAGAAAGAAGACATGCATAAAATGGCAGAAGCTAATAAGGCATTTGCTCATTACAGATTCTAAAGGAGGAAATCCAATTGGCTGGAAGAGAATATCCATTAGAGAGAACCAGAAATATTGGTATTATGGCGCATATCGATGCTGGTAAGACCACTCTGACAGAGCGTATCTTATATTACACCGGTGTAAACTATAAAATCGGAGATACACATGAAGGTACTGCTACCATGGACTGGATGGAACAGGAGCAGGAAAGAGGTATCACCATTACTTCCGCAGCTACCACATGTCACTGGACTCTGGAAGAACAGACAAAACCGAAAAAAGGTGCTCTGGAACATCGTATCAACATCATTGATACCCCAGGTCACGTAGACTTTACTGTAGAGGTAGAGCGTTCCCTGCGTGTACTGGACGGTGCTGTTGGTGTGTTCTGTGCAAAAGGTGGTGTAGAACCACAGTCTGAAAACGTATGGCGTCAGGCTGACACATACAATGTACCTCGTATGGCATTCATCAACAAGATGGATATCCTGGGTGCAGACTTCTACAACGCTGTAGATCAGATTAAAACAAGATTAGGAAAAAATGCAATTTGTCTTCAGCTGCCAATCGGTAAAGAAGATGAATTCCAGGGAATCATTGACCTGTTCGAGATGAAAGCTTACATCTACAACGATGATAAGGGTGATGATATCTCTGTAGTAGATATTCCGGAAGATATGCAGGACGAAGCAGAACTGTATCATACAGAACTGGTAGAGAAAATCTGCGAGTTGGATGATGATCTGATGATGGAATATCTGGAAGGTGAAGAACCTTCTATAGAAGCAATGAAAGCAGCACTGAGAAAAGGTACCTGCGAGTGTACAGCTGTTCCGGTTTGCTGCGGATCTGCTTACAAAAACAAAGGAGTTCAGAAACTTCTGGATGCTATCCTGGAGTTCATGCCGGCTCCTACAGACATTCCGCCTATCAACGGAACTGATCTGGATGGAAACGAAGTAGTTCGTCATTCTTCTGATGATGAACCGTTCTCCGCACTGGTATTTAAAATCATGACTGACCCGTTCGTTGGTAAACTGGCATACTTCCGTGTATACTCAGGAACCATGAACTCCGGTTCTTATGTATTAAATGCTACAAAAGATAAAAAAGAACGTGTAGGACGTATCCTGCAGATGCACGCTAACAAACGTCAGGAGCTGGATAAAGTTTACTCCGGAGATATCGCAGCAGCGATCGGATTCAAGTTCAGTACTACCGGTGATACCATCTGTGATGATCAGCATCCGGTAATCCTGGAGTCCATGGAATTCCCGGAACCGGTTATCGAGCTGGCTATCGAGCCTAAGACAAAAGCCGGACAGGGTAAACTGGGTGAAGCTCTGGCAAAATTGGCAGAGGAAGATCCTACTTTCCGTGCTCATACCGATCAGGAAACTGGTCAGACAATCATCGCAGGTATGGGTGAGCTGCATCTGGATATCATCGTTGACCGTCTGCTGAGAGAATTCAAGGTAGAGGCTAACGTTGGTGCTCCTCAGGTTGCATACAAAGAGACCATCACAAAACCGGTTGACGTTGAGCATAAATATGCAAAACAGTCCGGTGGACGTGGACAGTATGGTCACTGTAAAGTTAAATTTGAGCCAATGGATGCAAACGCAGAAGAAACTTACAAATTCGAATCTACTGTAGTTGGTGGTGCTATTCCGAAGGAATATATTCCGGCAGTAGGCGAAGGTATCGAAGAAGCTATGAAATCCGGTATTCTGGGTGGCTTCCCGGTAGTAGGTGTTCATGCAAACGTATACGATGGTTCTTATCATGAAGTCGATTCTTCTGAAATGGCATTCCACATTGCCGGATCTATGGCATTCAAGGAAGCAATGCAGAAAGCATCTCCTGTACTGCTGGAGCCTATCATGAAAGTCGAAGTTACTACTCCGGAAGATTACATGGGTGATGTTATCGGTGATATCAACTCTCGTCGTGGTCGTATCGAAGGTATGGAAGATATCGGTGGTGGAAAAATGATCCGTGGATATGTTCCGCTGGCTGAAATGTTCGGTTACGCAACAGACCTTCGTTCCAGAACCCAGGGACGTGGTAACTACTCCATGTTCTTTGAAAAATATGAACCGGTTCCGAAGTCCGTTCAGGAAAAAGTTCTGTCTTCAAAGGCTAAATAATAACGCCTTACTATCAGGCGCCCGTAATTGCCGAAATTATGGAAATATGACTTGCAAATATCCTTGATTTGCAATATAATCAAGGATAGCAGGTCTAATAATATAGTAAATTAAAATTTTGCCGTAAGGCGCAAGTTTTAAGGAGGAAAATTAATAATGGCTAAAGCTAAATTTGAAAGAAGCAAACCACATTGTAACATTGGTACCATTGGACACGTTGACCATGGTAAAACTACTCTGACTGCAGCTATTACAAAAACTCTGCATGAAAGACTGGGTACAGGTGAAGCTGTAGCATTCGAAAATATCGATAAAGCTCCAGAAGAAAGAGAACGTGGAATCACAATCTCTACTGCTCACGTTGAGTATGAAACAAAAAAACGTCACTACGCACACGTTGACTGCCCAGGCCATGCTGACTACGTTAAAAACATGATCACTGGTGCTGCTCAGATGGATGGTGCTATTCTGGTTGTAGCAGCTACCGATGGTGTTATGGCTCAGACAAAAGAGCACATCCTGCTGTCTCGTCAGGTAGGTGTTCCTTACATCGTTGTATTCATGAACAAATGTGATATGGTAGACGATGAAGAACTTCTGGAACTGGTAGACATGGAAATCCGTGAGCTGCTGAACGAGTACGAATTCCCGGGAGATGACACTCCGATTATCCAGGGATCTGCTCTGAAAGCTCTGGAAGATCCGAACAGCGAATGGGGAGACAAAATCCTGGAACTGATGGATGCTGTAGACAGCTACATTCCGGATCCTCAGCGTGACACTGACAAACCGTTCCTGATGCCTGTAGAGGACGTATTCACAATCACTGGTCGTGGTACTGTTGCTACTGGTAGAGTAGAGCGTGGTGTTCTGCATCTGAACGACGAAGTTGAAATCCTGGGTGTTAAAGAAGACGTTAAGAAAACAGTTGTAACTGGTATCGAAATGTTCCGTAAACTGCTGGATGAAGCACAGGCTGGTGATAACATCGGTGCTCTGCTGCGTGGTGTTCAGAGAACAGAAATCGTTCGTGGACAGGTTCTGGCTAAACCAGGTTCTGTAACATGCCACAAAAAATTCACAGCTCAGGTTTACGTTCTGACAAAAGATGAAGGTGGACGTCATACTCCGTTCTTCAACAACTATCGTCCGCAGTTCTACTTCAGAACAACTGACGTAACAGGTGTTATCAGCCTGCCAGAAGGTACAGAAATGTGCATGCCTGGTGATAACGTAGAAATGACAATCGAACTGATCCATCCGATCGCTATGGAACAGGGTCTGACTTTCGCTATCCGTGAAGGTGGACGTACTGTAGGATCAGGACGTGTTGCTTCTATCATCGAGTAATCACTGATTAGCAGATAAAATTATATATATCGTTATCGTAAGATAACATTGTGTCCAAACGTAAGATACCCCGGAACCGCAAGGTTTCCGGGGTTTTTCTGTACTCTAAGAAAAGAAATGTTCGTAAATTTATCAGATTAGAAACAGTGAAATGTTTATCAGCAAGATGAAATACGGATAAATTTAAAATTGAAAAATAAGGCTTGCGGTGCCAAAACGGTGCCAAAAAGAAACTCCTGCGAATGTTTGCTATTCACAGGAGTAATTTTTTTACCAGCCTTTGATCTGTTTGATCTGTTCAGCACGTTCCGGATCACGATGATATTGCAGTTTCAGACGGATCGTTTCCACAACTTCCTGTCTGGCTTCATCATCAAGCTGATAGAACGATGTAAGCAGATTATCTACATCAGGCATACTGTTCTTACCGAAAAGGTACATCAGCGGATACATAGAATTTTTTAAGTAAGTCTTTACACGACTTGCGTCTAATGCTCCGTTCAAACCGTCTGGAAGTGTAGGATAAATCTCTTCTTCCTTAATTGTGCCAGAAAATGGACTGGCAGAACATATCTCATTCACATCAATTTGCAATTCATTCGCAAGTCTTAATGCAAAATCAAATCGAATATTGGAATCTTTTTGAATAATTGAATATAAGGTTGTAGCACTGATTCCGGTTGCCTTTGCAATTTTGCGGACATTTGTGCCTTTTTCATCAAGATATTTCTTTAAATTTTTACCGTCACCCATAGAATCCTCCTTTTTCATATATTAGAAAATTACGAAAAACATAAATCTATAAAATATCATAACACAGACGTGGAATAAAATAAAGAAAAAATAGTGTACGAAGTTCGTAAAAACGTGTTTACGAAATATTGACAACGATAGAAATACATGATATTATCAATTTACGAAAATCGTACAGATATAGAAATACAGTAAACGTATTCTATATCTGGAGAGGAAAGGAGGAGGCAATATGGCAAGTTACAATTATATGATGAGTGCTGATGAAGTGGCACAGGAATTAAACTGCTCAAAATCTCATGCCTATAAACTGGTGAAAGCTATGAATAAAGAATTATCTGCACAGGGATATATTACGATGGCTGGAAGAATACCAAAGGCGTTTTGGGCAAAAAAGATGTATGGCTATGAAATAGCAGGAAATTAAGGAGGAGTAATATGGCTTACAGAGAAAAAGACACAAAAAAATGGACAGCCCAGTGGTTTGAGACAAATGTCATGGGTGAGAAGAAAAAACGCAGAAAGCGTGGATTTGAAACAAAGCGAGAAGCATTGGAGTTTGAACGAAGCAAAAAGTTGAGCAATGAGCGAAGTATGGATATGAAGCTGAGCGATTTTATTGAGATTTATTTTTCAGACAAACAAAATGATCTGAAAGATCGAACAATCAAAAATAAAAGATATATGATGCAACAGCATATAGTTCCATATTTTGGAAATCAGATGATGAGTGAGATCAAGGCTTCGCAGATTATTCAGTGGCAGAATGAAATACAGAAGAAAGGATATTCAGATTCTTATTTGAGAATGATACAGAATCAGTTGACCAGCCTGTTTACACATGCAGCTAAAATCTATGATCTGCCGGTTAATCCATGCAAGAAAGTGAAACGAATGGGAAATTCAGATTCGAGAAGTTTGAACTTCTGGACACTGGACGAGTACAAACAGTTTATACAGACAATGGAGCCGGGAACAAGATATTATCTTATGTTTGAGATGCTGTTCTGGACTGGATGCAGGATCGGGGAGCTGCTTGCGATTACAAAAGCTGATATCAATTTTGAAAAGAATCAGCTTAGTATCAATAAGACTTATTACCGGACAGGAATGCAGGATATTATCACAGAACCGAAAACAAAACAGTCCTTTCGGACAATCGAAATTCCGGAATTTCTGAAAGAGGAAATTAAGGAATTTGTAGATGGTCACTACGGAATGCCGGATACAGAAAGATTGTTTCCAGTTGTTCAGGAAGCGGTACAGCATAAGATGAAACGGCAGATTGAGCTGGCAGGAGTGAAGAAAATTCGAGTGCATGATATCAGGCACAGCCATGTGGCTTATCTCATTGAAAAAGGTGTAGAACCGTTACTGATCCGGGACAGATTAGGGCATAAAGATATTCGTATCACATTGAACACTTATGGACATCTTTATCCAAATCAGCAGAGAAAGATTGCAAATCTTCTGGATAATGAAAATGGAAATGCTGTTACCGGATTGGGAGAAGAAAGAGATGAATGTTGAAAAGGCAAAAGAAAAAGCCCAGATAAATAATCTGAGCAAGTTCTCTGATAATCAGATTCACTGATATACCATCTTGGCAGATTCAGTATATCACGAATCGGGAAATACGACAATTCCCGAATATCTGTTCATCAGAGACTTGCCCGGAAGGGCAGGAGGAGATGATGGAATGAATATGAATGAAAAAAATAAAATTGAGAATTGTAGAATAGAACCAAAACTGAAACTGATCAATATGGATTCAGTAGAGGTGGAACAGGTAGAATGGCTGCTTTATCCGTTTATTCCTTATGGAAAAGTGACCATTATACAGGGAGATCCAGGAGAAGGCAAGACAACGATGGTACTTCAGATTATTGCAAAACTGACCAGAGGAGAGCCGATTCTTCCTGTTACTGATACAACGAAAACAAAAGAAAAACGAAGTGATGAAGTCGATAGTGAGAATGAAGATTTAGATGCTGAAGATAATATGCAGGAACAGTCTTCTGTGTCACCTGTAAATGTAATCTATCAGACAGCAGAAGATGGTCTTGGAGATACTATCAAACCCAGATTACTTGCTGCAGGTGCAGATTGTTCAAAGGTGCTGGTGATTGATGACAGTGACCAGCCACTGACAATGGCAGATGTCAGATTGGAAGAAGCAATCGTGCAGACAAAAGCAAAAATGGTTGTTCTTGATCCGATACAGGGCTTTCTGGGAGCGGACGTAGATATGCACAGGGCAAATGAGATCAGACCACTGATGAAGCGTATCGCAGTGCTGTCAGAAAAATATCACTGTGCAGTCATTTTAATCGGTCATATGAACAAAAACAGCAACGGCAAATCTTCTTATCGAGGACTTGGCTCCATTGATTTTCAGGCTGCTGCAAGAAGTGTTCTGATTGTCGGGCGAGTGAAAGATGAACCGGAAGTAAGAGTGGTATGTCATACGAAGAGTTCTCTTGCACCGGAAGGAACGTCCATTGCATTCAGACTGGATAAGAATAATGGGTTTGAATGGATTGGAGAATATGATATCAGTGCCGATGAACTTCTTAATGGAGACGGAAGAGGACAGAAAAGCCGGAAAGCAAAAGAATTTCTCCTTGAGATACTGGCAAATGGAGGAATGACTCAGAAGAAAATTGCAGAAGAAGCCGAAACCAGAGGAATAAAAAGTAAAACGTTATGGAATGCCAAACGGGAACTTGAAATTGATTCCGTAAAACGTGGAAAGCAATGGTATTGGATGTTGCCAGAATAAAAATGGAAGATGGCAAGATTACCATTTCTTAAGAAGAGGGAATCTTGCTACCTTGAAAGGAGAACAGATGCAAAATAAAAGTGTACAGATTCCATACGAGTTATTCTTTCAGCTCTTGCAATATTTTTTGATGGATAACTACGATGGCGAAGAAATAATCCGGTTGGGATTGGAGAAAAAACTGGACAGAATGGTCATGCGTGACCTGTATGGAAAATTCAAAACTGCTCCGACAGAGGAAGAACGGGAACGGGCGAGAAAAGAGTATCTGGACAGACGAGGAGTGCCGGAGAGTTTCCGATGGTAAATTCTTCCTTGATGATAAGAACAGGAGCGTGGCACGCCCCTGTGGATGGTAGACAAGGAGAAATCTGGAAAGGAGAATCATGTAATGAGAGAAGGA
>ERZ841120.242-NODE-242-length-47092-cov-141.516912_pt1 | contig 47092 bp, 35 predicted proteins | sample MGYA00519572_ERZ841120 | MGnify/ENA primary metagenome ERZ841120 (study PRJEB31850, sample SAMEA3708890) | human gut metagenome | biome: human gut; feature: human-associated habitat; material: faeces | place: China | collected 2014 ...
CGCCGCGGGCGCCTTGCGGCCCGTGGGCGCCCTGCGTGCCGTGGGAACCGTGGGCGGTGCCGCCGCGGCCCTGCGACCCGCGCCGCGCGCCGTGCTCGTTATCTCCACGCTGCCGTGTCCCGCGCGTCTTCTCGTCCATGCGTCCTCTTTTCTCTGCGTATCCGCAACAAGTGTAGTAGAAAGGCCAGCTCAAGCGCCCGCGGGTACCGGTGGCGCCACGTCGCGACATTACGTCATGAAATTGGCAGCGGAATGTCAGTAACGTGTAACCTGCCAGCGAGAGCGCCATATTTGGTTGCATCAGGTATGATGCTTGCGCAAACAATCGAAAGGTAACGCCTACATGGTCAGCTTCTCCCAGTTTGTCGCAGCCGTCCAGACCAATCCGTTCCTTGCTTTGGTCATGGTCCTGGTCATCGGGACCATCTTCGTAAACGGCGCGACGGACGCCGCGAATGCCATCGCCGAGCCCGTGGGAACGCGCGCCATTGGCGTCAACCAGGCCATCGTCATGAGCGTGATTTGCAACTTTGTGGGTCTTATTGGCATGACGCTCATCTCCACGGCCGTGGCCAACACCATGAGCGGCATGGTCGACTTTGGCGGAGACACGCACGCCGCCCTTATCGCTCTGGCCGCCGCAACCGTGGGTATTGTGACCTGGGCTTCTATCGCCTGGGTCTTTGGCATTCCCACCTCCGAGAGCCACGCCCTTATCGCCGGCCTCACCGGTGCCGCGCTCGCCGTGCACGGCGGACTCGAGGGCGTGAACATGGGCGAATGGGTCAAGGTCATCTACGGCCTGGTGCTCTCTTCGGTTCTCGGCTATGGTGCTGGCTGGATTATCGCCAGGGTCATCCCCATTATCTTCCGACAGGCTGATCGACGCCGAATGAATAGCATCTTCAAGAAGTGGCAGGTCGTGGGCGCCGCCGGCATGGCTACTATGCACGGTGCGCAGGACGGCCAGAAGTTTATGTCCACCGCCATGATGGCCGTGCTTCTCTCGCAGGGCATGTCCGTCGACGGCGCGCAGTTCCCGTTGTGGATTGAGGTCATCTGCGCCGCGGCCATGGCCATTGGCACCGCCATCGGCGGCAAGCGCATCATCAAGAAGGTGGGCATGGAGATGGTCTCGCTCGAGCAGTACCAGGGCTTTGCCGCCTCGGTGAGCGCCACGGCGTCGCTGCTCATAGCCACGCTCACGGGCCTTCCCGTCTCGACTACCCACACGTCGACCGCCGCCATGATGGGCGCCGGCGCGGCAAAGAACGTTCGCTCCGTCAACTGGGGCGTTGCCAAGGAAATGGTCCTTGCCTGGGTCTTCACGTTCCCCGGCTGCGGCCTCATTGGATACCTGCTCACCAAGCTTTTCCTCGTCGTTTTCTAAGGAGAACCCATGCCCCGTGCCAAGAAAGAGGACATCTTCTACACCCTGCTCAAGGACTTTGCCTCGCGCATCGAGGATGCGGCCGTGGAGTACGTGAAGGTCATCACGGACTTCCCCGAGACCACGTCCGAGATTCCGCAGATGAAGGTCTACGAGAACAAGTGCGACGAGAAGGTCAAGCACATCATGGAGGAGCTCTACTCGTCCTTCGTGACGCCCATCGAGCGCTCCGACATCAACGACCTCGCGCTTGCCATGGACGACATCGTGGACTACATGAACGCCATTGCCTCGGGGCTGGACCTCTTCAACGTGAACGAGATGCGCAAGGAGGGCCCGCAGATGGCCAACCTCACGCTGACGGCCGTCAAGGACATCCACGTGATGATCGATCACCTGCCCGACTACAAGAAGGACACGCTTGTCATGGAGAAGGCCATCGCCGTGGGCCACATCGAGGACGAGGGCGACCTTGTCTATCAGAATGCGCTGCGTCGCCTCTTCCTGGAGGAGCCCAACGGCCGCTATACCGTCACGTGGACGCGCCTTTTCGACCAGATGGAGAACCTGCTAGACGCGTGCGACAACACCGCCGGCGTCGTGCGCTCTGTGGTGCTCAAGAGCGCGTAGGAGAGGCTCCCATCGGCGTGTCCGGTGGCGTGAGCGCCGAAGGGCAAGTTTTCACAACAAGTGTGTACGTAATCGCGCCTTCCGGCGACGGAAGGCGCGTCTCGTACAGAGTCCGTTGGAGACGCTGGCTTCGGTGCCTCCCTATTTTTGGACAAGCGTCTTTCTGTGACCCCCGGGCTGCATGAAAACGCTCTATCGGACGGGATTTTCTCATCCGTCGCATAAAAATGCGCTATCGGACGGTCTGTTAAGAGCCTCGACATCAATCGTTGAATTATACTTACACATAGATGAATAAATCACATAACATATACAAAGTTATGTAACAGTAGTTTCATTACTGATGTAATCTCTCAAGAGGCGCCGTCCGATAGAGCGTTTTTATGCAGAGCTTTCGGAACCTCCGTCCGATAGAGCATTTTTATGCGTGGGGCGACGCGCCGCCCATATGCCGGAGTCGTTGTATCTAGTGCCAATGGATTTCTGAGTACCAATCAGGCGACTTGTGCACTCGTGCAGCCGTATCTGCGAAGTTCTCTCACCGGAATCAAGCCGGTGTCCGTATCCGAGCTCTTGTAAAGAGCGGGCAAAGGAGCCCTTCGTGCGCATCCAGGAGACAAGGACGTTTCCTGGGGCTTGCGCCTACCGTTATGTGCTTTCAAGAACTGTCTTGTCAGATGGCAAGACAGAGTGCCATACTGTCGCCCCAGTGGCCATGCCAACCAAAGGGGAGCATCGTGGAGGAAGACCAAACTGGGCGCAGGGAAGCGCTCGCCGAGAAGGTCGAGCGGCTCAAACGCGAGAGGGACGCCGTGGTTCTTGCGCACTACTACGTTCCCGCCGAGACCCAGCGTCTCGCGGACTACGTGGGTGACTCGTTCTACCTGGCTCGCCTTGCCAAGACCCTCGATGCCCCGATCATCGTACTGTGCGGTGTCTCGTTCATGGCCGAGAGCGTGAAGCTCCTCAACCCCGCGCGTCGCGTCCTCATGCCGGAGCCCGCCGCGGATTGCCCCATGGCACACATGGTGCGTCAGGAGGACGTGGACCGCGTGCGCGCCGAGGTCCCCGACCTTGCTGTCGTTGCCTATGTGAACACCACGGCCGAGGTCAAGCGCTGGGCGGACGTCTGCGTGACCTCCTCGAACGCCATCAAAGTGGTGCTCGAGCTGCCCGAGAAGAACATCCTCTTCATTCCCGACATGAACCTTGGTCGATACGTTGCCGAGCAGGTGCCCGAGAAGCACGTAATCTTGAACCGCGGCTACTGCCCCACGCACAACAAGATCGGCCTCGCGCAGGTCGAGGCGCTGGAGCTGGCGCACCCGGACGCCCTGATCCTGGCGCACCCCGAGTGCACGCGCGAGGTGCTCGACGAGGCGGACTTCATCGGCTCCACCAAGCAGATCATCGAGCGCGTCGCCACGGGCGAGGAGCGCGAGTTCATCGTGCTCACGGTGGTGGGCGTCGCGGACCAGATTGAGCGCCGCACTGAGGGCCAAGGCAAGCGCATCTACTTCCCCGAGCCCGCGCCCGCGTGCCCCAACATGGCAATGGTTACGCCCGAGAAGCTCCTGGCCTGCCTGGAGAACATGACGGGGGAGGTCGCGCTGCCTGCAGAGCCGCAGCGCGCAGTCGAGCCGCTCGAGCGCATGCTCGAGCTGGCGGGGAGATGAGCGGCATGGCACCAACTGCCACAGTGGAAAGGCCTGCCCAGTCAGGCGAGAAGGCCGCGGCAGCGCAGCCGCGAGCGCTCACGAGCGACGTCGTTATCGTGGGCTGCGGCGTGGCAGGGCTCTACTCGGCGCTCAACCTGCCGCGCGGCTTGCGCGTGACCATGATCTGCAAGGAGGACCTGGAGAGCTGCGACTCCATGCTCGCGCAGGGCGGCATCTGCGTGATGCGCGACCCCGACGACTACGACTCCTGGTTCGACGACACCATGCGCGCCGGTCACGGCGAGTGCCGCGCGCAGAGCGTGGACACCATGATCTGGTCGAGCCGCGACGTGATCCGCGACCTGGTGCGCCTGGGTGTCGACTTTGACTGCACGCCTGAGGGCGGCTTCGACTACACCCGCGAGGGCGCCCACTCGCGCCCGCGCATCCTCCACCACGCCGACGTCACGGGCAAGGAGATCACCACCAAGCTGCTCGCGCAGGTGCGCCGTCTTGACAACGTGGAGATCCACGAGCACGTGTGCATGGACGACCTTCTCGTCGAGGGTGGCTCCTGCGTTGGCATTGTGGCGCACGACTCGCGCGGCCGGCGCCTTGAGCTACGCGCACGCGACGTCATTCTCGCCACGGGCGGCATCGGCGGCCTCTACGAGCGTTCGACCAACTTCCCGTGCCTCACGGGCGACGGCTGCCGCGTAGCGGCGGCGCACGGCGTGGCGCTCGACCACATGGACTACGTGCAGATTCACCCCACGTCGCTCTACACCGAGAAGCCCGGGCGCGCCTTTCTCATCTCCGAGAGCTGCCGCGGCGAGGGTGCCATCCTTCTCAACGCCGCAGGCGAGCGCTTCTGCGACGAGCTCCAGCCGCGCGACGTGGTCTCGAAGGCCATCTACGACCAGATGGAGCGCGAGGGCTCGCGCTACGTGCGCCTCTCGTTCGAGCGCGTGCCCGAGGACGTCATCTGTGGGCACTTTGCTCACATTTGGCAGCGCTGCCTGGAGGAGGGCTACGACATCCGCCGCGAGCCCATCCCCGTGGTACCAGCGCAGCACTACCTCATGGGCGGCATCCACGTGGGTGCAAACTCCCAGACCAGCCTGCCGCATCTCTACGCGGCGGGCGAGACAAGCTGCAACGGCGTGCACGGCGCCAACCGCCTGGCGAGCAACTCGCTTCTCGAGAGCCTCGTCTTCTCTCGGCTTGCCGCGCGCGACATCGTACGAGAAAGGCATGCCGCATGAACTCGGTGACACTAAAGTTGCAGGCAGAGCCACTGATTCTCTCGGCGCTGCGCGAGGATATCACCAGCGAGGACGTAACCACGGCGTCGGTGATTGGCGAGAACGCCACGGGCGAGGTGCGCCTCATTGCCAAGGAGGACGGCGTCATCTGCGGGCTGGACGTGTTCGCACGTACCTTCGAGCTGCTTGACCCCACGGCCACCTGCGAGTTCTCGGTCGAGGAGGGGGCCGACGTCACCGCCGGCCAGGACCTTGGCTGCGTACGCGCCCACGTGCGGGCGCTTCTCTCGGGCGAGCGGGTGGCGCTCAACTACCTGCAGCGCATGAGCGGCATCGCCACGGCGGCGCGCCGCATGTCCGCGCTCTTTGCCGGCACGCGCACGCGGCTGGTGGACACGCGCAAGACCTGCCCCAACATGCGCGTCTTCGAGAAGGAGGCCGTCCGCGTGGGCGGCGCGGGCAACCACCGCTACAACCTCTCCGACGGCGTGCTTCTCAAGGACAACCACATCGACGCCGCCGGCGGTGTTGCCAAGGCCGTTGCCGCCGCGCGCGCCTACGCGCCTTTCGTGCGCAAGATCGAGGTTGAGGTCGAGACGATCGAGCAGGTCAAAGAGGCCGTCGACGCCGGCGCCGACATCATCATGCTCGACAACATGGACCTGGATGCCATGCGCGAGGCCATCCGCGTGATTGACGGTGCGGCAGAGGTGGAGGTCTCGGGCAACGTCACGATGGAGAGCGCCGCCCGTCTCGCCGACCTGGGCGTGGACTACGTCTCTTCCGGCGCGATCACCCACTCCGCGCCCATCCTCGACCTCTCGCTCAAGCACCTCACCGTGACTTCGAATCCATGCTAGGCTGAGGTGCATGAGCGGAGAAGATCGCAGGGCAAAGATCGTGGCGCTCCTCGGCGATGCCGGGGAGCCCATTTCTGGTGGCCAGCTGGCGCGCGAGCTTGGCGTGAGCCGGCAGGTCATCGTGCAGGACGTGGCGCTCCTCAGGCGCAGCGGCGTCGAGCTGGAGTCCACGCACCGTGGCTACGTGCTGCGTCGGCACAACATGCCGCGGCGCATCTTCAAGGTGCACCACACCGAGGATCAGATAGAAGACGAACTCAACCTTATCGTTGACCGGGGCGGCACCGTGGAGGACGTGGTGGTGAACCATCGCACGTACGGGGTCATCTCTGTGCCTCTCAACGTCTCCAGCCGGCGCGACGTGGAGCGCTATCTGGCCGACATTGCGTCGAGCAGGTCGACGCCCCTCTCGCGCGTGACCTCCGGGTACCACTTCCACCACGTGAGCGCCCCGTCCGAGGAGGCGTTGGACGAGATTGGCGCGGCGCTTGCCAAGCGTGGCTACCTGGTGGACCGTCTGCCGTACGAAACCGTGGAGTGAGACAAAGGGAGTTTCCCCTTGTCTCATTCCACGCCGTGTTGGTCCTCTGTTGGCTTTGTTACAAGCTCCGCAATGATTGCGACCAGCTGGTTTCAGCGTCCTAATCTGGTTGAACGCACGCTCGCACCTGCGCGCGATACGGATGAGAGGGGAATACCAATGGAGAAGAAGGACATCGACTGGGGTAGCCTCGGTTTTGCCTACATGCATACCGACTACAGCTACGTCTCGAACTACAAGGACGGCGCCTGGGACGAGGGCACGCTCACGCCCGACCACACCGTCACGCTCTCCGAGTGCGCAGGGCTTCTCCACTACTGCCAGGAGGTCTTCGAGGGCCTCAAGGCCTACACTACCAGGAATGGCGACATCGTTTGCTTCCGCCCGGATCAGAACGCTGAGCGCATGTACAACTCCGCGAAGCGCATCTGCATGCCGCCGTTCCCCAAGGATCGCTTCGTGAAGGCCGTCGAGGAGGTCGTCAAGGCGAACGCCGCCTACGTCCCGCCCTTTGGCTCTGGCGCTACCCTCTACATCCGCCCGCTCATGTTCGCGACCGGTGACGTCATTGGCGTGAAGCCTGCCGACGAGTACCAGTTCCGCATCCTCGTGACGCCCGTTGGCCCGTACTACAAGGGCGGCGTCAAGCCCGTCAAGCTGCAGGTCTCCAAGTTCGACCGCGCGGCACCCCACGGCACCGGCAACATCAAGGCCGGCCTCAACTACGCCATGAGCCTCTATCCCAGCGTCGAGGCGCACAGCAAGGGCTACGCGGACAACATGTTCCTCGACCCCAAGACCCGCACCTACGTTGAGGAGTCCGGCGGCGCCAACATCCTCTTTGTTAAGGAGGACGGCACCCTCGTCGTGCCGCAGTCCTTCACCGACTCCATCCTGCCTTCCGTCACGCGCCGCTCGCTGGTCGACGTGGCCGAGAAGATGCTGGGCATGAAGGTCGAGCAGCGCCCCGTCAAGTTCCAGGAGATTCTGGACAACGAGTTCGTCGAGGCCGGTATGTGCGGCACCGCTGCCGTCATCTCGCCCGTGGGCGAGGTCGACAACGACGACGTCCACTACGTCTTCAAGAGCGGCATGGAGAACGTTGGTCCCGTCATGAAGAAGCTGCGCGAGACGCTCACCGGCATTCAGTCCGGCGAGATCGAGGACCAGTTTGGGTGGGTTCACAAGATCTGCTAGTCACTAGGTACGTGTAGGCCGGAGGCCGGTTTCCTACGAGAAGTGCGCTGCTGAGCGTAACTTCTCTCCGGAAACCGGCCTTCGGCGTATCGATGAGACAAAGGGACAGTCCCTTTGTCTCACTGGGACCCTGCGTGGTCCCTACCTTCTCGCGATTCCGACTGTCTGAGCACTGTGGGGTACGACCTCGATAGATAACAGCGTTCCTAGGCGCGAAAATGTCGTATTTGTTCCCGTTACTGCATGGTTGAGGTACGGTCGCCCTTCTCGTCCGCGGGATTAAGTTGTCCGGTAAATCAATCCCGTTGCTCGGTAAATCAATTCCGCGGCACAAACAATCCCCCGGCGACGAGAGCCGCCGGGGGACACTAGGCCGCACTAAAAGCCCAACTTACTTCTTGGCCTTGCCCTGGTTGGCAACGGCGTTGATCTTTGCCTCGATGGTGGCGGGATCGCCGATGTAGTGCTTGTCGAGGATGTTCCAATCCTTGTCAAAGGTGTAGGAGCAAGGAACGCCCGTGGGAATGTTGACCTTGAGGATCTCCTCGGGGGTGAGGTGCTCAAGCTGCATCACGAGGGCGCGCAGCGAGTTGCCGTGGGCGGCGATAAGAACGCGCTTGCCGCTCTCGAGCTGCGGCTTGATCTCCTGCTCGAAGTACGGCCACGCGCGGGCGATGGTGTCCTTCAGGCACTCGGTGTAGGGGAGGTCCTCCTGCGGCACGTCGCGGAACATGGCCTGGACGTGCGGGTCACGCTCGTCGCCGGGCGTGAGCGCGGGCGGCTGGACGTCGAAGGAGCGGCGCCAGATGAGGACCTGCTCCTCGCCGTGCTCCTCGGCGGCCTTGGCCTTGTTGAGGCCCTGGAGCGCGCCGTAGTGACGCTCGTTGAGGCGCCAGGTCTTGTGGACGGGCAGCCACGCACGGTCCATCTGGTCAAGGACGATGTTCAGCGTGTGGATGGCGCGCTTGAGCAGCGAGGTGTAGCAGACGTCAAAGTCGAAGCCCTGCTCCTTCAGTGCCTTGCCGCCGGCAGCCGCCTCCGCGCGGCCGGTGTCGGTAAGGTCGACATCGGTCCAACCGGTGAAGAGGTTGAGCTTGTTCCACTCGGACTCGCCGTGACGAATGATCACGAGGCGCATGTTCTGGTCGTCAGCCATGGGCTTCCCTTCTCTTGGGCTTTTTCGTGCGCTTCCGCACACCTGTGGATAGTATGACGCAAAAGGGTATAGTTGACATAGGTTAACTTGAAGCTTGCATGAGGGAGGCAGCTATGAATCCCCTTGATGTTGTCATTGTCCTTGCGGTGGCCGCAGTGGTGGCGCTGTGCGTGCGCTCGATTGCCCGTGGTGAGACAAGCGAGTGCAGCACCTGTGGTGATGCCGGCTGCACGGCGCGCTACACCGGCGGGCACTGCCGTGCCGCTGACGACATGCTCCGCCGTGCCAACGAGGCGCTCGACAAGCCCGCGCACCCCAACGCTGGATAGTTCGCCAAATAGGGGCCGCTGTGGTTGCCCCAACATGTCTCCCACGTCATAATTCCCTCCGATGGGAAGGTGGAAACAGGCACGAAATACGGTTGTGGGAACGTAGAAGTGATTGAGAAGTACCTGCGCCCGTGCCGTCGGGAGGAGACCCATGAGCACCGAGAAGGACATTGATTTCGTTCTACGCACCGTTGAGGAGCGTGACATTCGCTTTGTGCGCCTGTGGTTCACAGACGTGCTGGGCACGCTGAAGTCGTTCGCGATCTCGCCGGAGGAGCTCGAGGAGGCGTTCGAAGAGGGTATTGGCTTCGACGGCTCGTCGATTGACGGCTTTGCTCGCCTCGAGGAGTCGGACATGCTCGCCTTCCCCGATGCCGAGACGTTCCAGCTTCTGCCTTGGCGCCCCACGGAGAGCGGCGTGGCGCGTGTGTTCTGCAACATCTGCACGCCTTCGCGCGAGCCGTTTGCCGGCGACCCGCGCGGCTGCCTCGAGCGCGTCTTCGAGCGTGCGGACCACGAGGGCTACGTCTTCAACGTTGGTCCCAAACTCGAGTACTTCTACTTCGACAACGATGTGGACCCCGTGCCTCTCGACACCGCCGGCTACTTCGACCTCACGCCGAGCGACGTGGCCAACGACCTGCGCCGCCAGACCACGCTCACGCTCGAGAAGATGTCCGTCCCCGTGCAGTACTCCTTCCATGGCGGCGGCCCGTCGCAGAACGTCATTGAGCTGCGCTTCACCGAGGCCGTGAGCTGCGCCGATAACATCATGTCTTCTCGCCTGGTCATCAAGCAGGAGGCTGCGGCCGAGGGGCTGTTCGCGTCGTTCATGCCCAAGCCCCTCTCGGATGCGCCGGGCTCCGCCATGTTCCTGTACCTCTCGCTCTTCGACCACGACGGCGAGAACCTCTTCTGGGCGCCCAAGACCGAGCACCCCGCGCACCTCTCCGAGCTGGCGCAGCACTTTGTGGCGGGCCTTCTCCGCTACGCGCCCGAGTTCACGCTGGTCACCAACCCCACGGTGAACTCGTACAAGCGCTTTATCACCTCCGGCGAGGTCCCCAACTACGCCACGTGGGGGCGCAAGAACCGCTCTGCGCTGGTGCGCGTTCCTACGCACAAGCCCGGCAAGCACGTGGCAACGCGCGTCGAGCTGCGCAGCGCCGACAACACCGCCAACCCGTACCTTGCGCTGGCCGTCACGCTGGCTGCGGGCCTCAAAGGCATCGAGGACGAGCTTGTGCTTCCCGAGGAGGCCACGGTCGACACCTTCTCGCAGAGCGAGCGCGAGCTTGCCGCCAAGGGCATCGAGCGTCTGCCGCGCACGCTGGGCGAGGCGGTCGATCGCTTCGAGGAGTCAGAGCTCATGCGAGAGACGCTGGGCGAGCACATCTTCAACTACCTCCTGGAGAGCAAGCGCCGCGAGTGGGAGGAGTTCTGCACTACCGTCACCGACTGGGAGCGCGTCCACTACTACGGCGGCGTGTAGGCCGCGGCCTTCTCGCCGAGAGCTGCGTTGCGCATTGGGGCGCCCGCCGGAAAACCCGGTGGGCGCCTTTCTCGTGAGACAAAGGGACTGTCCCTTTGTCTCACTTTCACTGCCGTTTTCTTGATCGCGGGCAGGCTTCTGCAGCCGGATCGTACGAGAAGGGCATTTCGGGTTCCCGGTATCCCGTTGGGGGCTTCGGTACTCTTCTCCGGGCTAAGGCTTCCCTCCCTTCTCTCCTCCGTCGACGTCTCTGACGCGGATTATTGCGCGTTATTCCCGAGAATTCATTGCTCAACTGGCCATATGCCGCTTCCGCGAGAAATAACGTGCAATAAATTCGGAAGATGGGGCGGGTTGCGTGGGTAGAGCGACAGTGCTGGCAGTGCGAGATGCGCCAGCTCTTGGGTTTTCCAATCACCTTCGATCGGAGATTAGCCCCCTTTCTTAGAACGGCTTCGCGGCAACTGGGCAAACGCCGAAGTCGTTTAAGAAATAGAGCTAAACTCTGCGGGCATGCGGCGCAAGCTGGAAGACGGTGGCCGCCAGCGGCGTTGCTTGATAAGTGGGAGGGGTTCGGCGTCTCGTCTCGTCTCAGAACTTCCGGTTGGCAGCAGTTTTGGTTGAAACCCTTATGTGACCGTGTGAATATAGCAATTCGCTGACCTGCGCTTTATCAATACTCGAACTACTCGATACTCGGGGGTACCACGAAAAACCGTATCCTAATCGTCAATGTCTGCCAACTCGACCACGCGGGCTCAGTGGAGCCTCGTCGCTCCTGCCGTCACACACGCCTGCCCAGAGACTCCACTTATGCGCTTTGTTGCATAGGAATTCAATGACCCATACAGATTTTGGTCAGAATATTCAATAAATTGGCATAACAATAGACAATAATGCATAAATTGTCGAAAAATAGCAGCTCACTCTTTGTCAATCTTGTTAAGAAACCGCGCTGCGCCGCCGTTCGCGGAGCCGTTGAGCCAAACTACTTGACCAACGGAGGGGTGGTATCAAGGCCGTAATGTTCCCCTCACGTCAGAGAGAAGAGCATCTCATGAAGCAGCTCGCGTCACTCACGCGCCGCGACTTTCTCGCGTGCGCAATGGCAGCCATGGGCACGGCGGCACTCGCCGGATGTGGCTCCGCGTCGTCCTCAACGGGCACCTCTACCAGCGCATCAACAACCTCAGCCTCGCAGGACACCTACACCCTGGTGAAGGATGGACAGCTCACCATTGCCTCCGACCTCGCCAACCCGCCGCTTGACTACACCGACACCTCGACCAACGAGCCCGCGGGCTTCGAAGTCGAGCTCATGCAGGCCATCGGCGAGAAGCTCGGCCTTACCTCGGTGTACCTTGCGCCCGTGAAGTTCGACACCATCATCCCCACCATCAAGCAGGGCGGCACCGCCGACGTGGGCGTCTCCAACTTCACGATTACCGACGAGCGCAAGCAGGAGATCGACTTCACCGACCCCTACCTGGACTCCAACCAAGGCCTCGTGACCGCAAAGACTGCCACCAAGACAACGCAGGACGACCTCAACTCCACAGATGTCAAGGTGGCCGTGCAGGCCGGAACTACCGGCGAGTCCTGGGTCGAGGAGAACCTCCCCAACGCCACCCTGGTCTCGCTCGACGACCCGGTCGTGGCACTCACGGGCGTCCAGTCCGGCCGCTATGACGCTGCCGTGGCCGACCTCCCCGTGGTCCAGTACCTCGTGAACAACTCCTTCACAGACTGCCAGGTCTCCATCGAGATCCCCACGGGCGAGCAGTACGGCATCGTTGTCTCTAAGGACAACCCCGCGCTCACGAGCGCGATCAACGACGCGCTGGCCCAGCTCGACGAGGATGGCACGCTGAAGGACCTCAAGACCAAGTGGTTTGGCTCAGACCTGTAACGGTCCGTGTCCACCGCCTGTAACGTAGTGCGGTAACAATGGGGGACAAGCACTGCCCGTCATCGGACGGGAGGGGAAGGAAGAAGGGAACACCATGAAGAATTCCATGAGCAGGCGTCAGTTCATCCTCGCCGCGGGCGCCCTTGCGGGCAGCGCGGTGCTCGCGGGTTGCGGTGGCAGCTCCACGAGCAGCTCCAGCACGTCTACCAGCACGGACTCGTCCTCGAGCAGCGCATCCTCGAGCGACGACTCCTACACGCTCGTGAAGGACGGCACCCTGACCGTTGCTGCTGAGCTGGGCTTTGCCCCGTTCGAGTACATGAACGACCAGACCGGCGACCCCGAGGGCTTCGACGTCGACGTCATCAACGCCATTGCGGACAAGTTGGGCCTTCAGTGCGAGTACCTGCCCAACCAGAAGTTCGACACTCTGGTGCCCCTCATCAAGCAGGGTGGCAAGGCCGACGTCTCCATCGCTGCCATCACGATCACGGACACGCGCGAGGAGTCCGTTGACTTCTCCGAGCCCTACCTCGACTCCAACCAGGCCATCGTTGCCCTGAAGGGCTCCACCGAGACCGAGGAAACCCTGAACGACGCCTCCAAGAAGGTTGTCTGTCAGAGTGGTACCACCGGTAACGACTGGATCACCGAGAACCTCCCCAACGCCACGTGCGTGCCCACCGACGACGTGACACCTGCTCTTACTGGAGTTTCGACCGGTAGTTACAACGCCATGGTCGTCGACCTCCCCGTGGCCAAGTACATGCTCACCAACTCCTTCTCCGACCTGGACATCATCGAGGAGATCGCCACGGGCGAGCAGTACGGCATCGCGATCTCGAAGGACAACCCCAACCTCACGAAGGCCGTCAACAAGGCGCTCGAGGACATGAAGAGCGACGGCACGATGGACTCCATCGAGACCAAGTGGTTCGGCTCGACCATCTAGCAGGCACTATCAGGCACGGAAACGACGGCGGGGCCACACGGCCCCGCTTTCCAGTCAGGAGCAATTACCTTGTCACACATGCATGAGAACGCCATGACGAGAGGGGAGAGCCACCACACGCGGCGCGTGCCCGCGCTCGCCCTTGTGTTTTCGGCTGCGCTTGTCCTTGTCGCCACCCTGGCGCTTCTCCCCGTGAGCGCGCTTGCCATGACCACCAACAAGGCCACGGCGCGTCCCAACGAGGATGGCGGCTCTGGCGTCATTGGCGCCATGGACACGCGCCTTACCTGGGAGGGAACGGTCGGCGACGACGAGGAGGTCTCCTCGATCACGCTGAGCCTCCCCGAGGGCGCGACCTTCGACCACGCGAGCACCCGCATCACCGTGCTCGACGGCCTCAACCGCACGAGCATCGACGGTACCGCCACCTCGTCGGGCAACTCGGTGGACGTGCAGTTCTCTGAGAGCATTCCCGCGGGCTCGCTCGTGCGCCTTGAGATTACGAACATGCAGTTCCCCGCCGACGGCGGTGACTACGTGGTCTCGGGCAGCTACACCACCGCAGACGGCCAGTCGCACGCGCTCGACGATTCCGCCGCCATCACGGTGATTGCCAACACGCCGCTCCAGGCGGCCGTGGGCTGGCTCGACTCGCAGGAATGGGTTGCCGCTTGGAACTCGGTGCCGTTTCTCGGCATGTTTCTTAAGCCCCAACTGCTCCTGACGTCGTTTGCCTCGCTCTTCCCCGGCTGGCTCGTCTGCCTGGGTATCGTTCTTGCCTGCTACCCGTTTGCAATCGTGCTTGGCCTGGCCTTTGCCATGCTCAAGACCAGCCGCCACAAGGTGCTGCGCGCCATCGCCATCTGCTACATCAACATTTTGCGCGGCACGCCGCTCTTCCTACAGATCTACATCATGTTCTTTGGCCTGCCCATGGTTGGCATCAACATTGACAACAACGTCCTGGGCGTAATCGTGATGGCCGTGAACTCCTCGGCGTACCTGGCCGAGATCTTCCGCGCGGGCATCCAGTCTATCCCGCAGGGCCAGTACGAGGCAGCGGCCTCCCTGGGCATGAACGGCTTCCAGACCATGACATCCATCATCCTGCCGCAGACCGTGCGCCGCGTCATTCCCACGGTTACCAGCGACTTCATCACGTCCTACAAGGACACGTCGCTGCTCTCCTCGGTGGGCGTCATGGAGCTCATGATGTTCTCGAAGAACCTTACCACCACCTCGGGCAACATCACGCCGTACATGGCTGCCGCCATCTACTACCTCATCGTGACGCTGCCGCTCATCAAGATTGTTGGCATCATCGAGAACAACATCGCCCGCTCCGAGCGCGGTGGCGGCCCCAGACCCAAGCGCCGTGCCGTGGCCGGCGCATCTCAGCAGGCCTCTAAGGCCGAGGATGAGCTTACCGCCTCTGCCGAGGTCTCCCACGCCGAGGCCACCAAGCCTGCCACTGACGTCTTTGCGGCCCTCTCCGCGCCGTTTGTCTCGCATCCCACTGTCGACCTTGGAGGTGTCGCAGATGGCGAATAAGCACCGTCATTCGCGCGAGGACGTGCCCGTCGTCCCCGATGCCCTCTCTGCCGAGGAGGCGGCCAGCCTGGCCTTTGCCTCGGACAAGACCCTCACCAAGCACCACTTCACCGAGGGCGAGCACCCCATCGTGCGCATCGAGCACCTCAACAAGTCCTTCGACGAAACGAAGGTCCTGCGCGACGTCAACTTGGACGTGTGGCCGGGCGAGGTCGTCGTGGTGCTGGGACCGTCCGGCTCGGGCAAGTCGACGATGCTGCGCTGCATCAACCTGCTGGAGACGCCCACGGCCGGTCACATCCTGATCGAGGACCAGGAGATCACGGGGCAGAGCAAGACCGACGTCAACAAACTGCGCCGCGAGGTTGGCATGGTGTTCCAGTCGTTCAACCTGTTCCCGCACCTCACCGCCAAGCAGAACGTGATGATTGGCCAGACCAAGGTCCTCAAGCGCTCCAAGGAGGAGGCCGAGGCCGAGGCCATGAAGCAGCTCACGGCCGTGGGCCTGGCGGACCGCGCGGACTTCAAGCCGCCCCAGCTCTCCGGTGGCCAGCAGCAGCGCGTGGCCATCGCGCGCGCCGTGGCTATGCATCCCAACGTGCTGCTTTTCGATGAGCCCACGAGCGCCTTGGATCCGGAGCTGGTTCGTGGCGTCCTCGACGTCATCCGTGACCTTGCCGAGAACTCCGGCATGACCATGATCGTGGTCACGCATGAGATGGACTTTGCCCGCGAGGTCGCCGACCGCGTGGTCTTCATGGAGGACGGTGTGGTGGTCGAGCAGGGCGTGCCCGAGAAGGTCTTCGACCATCCCGAGAACGCGCGTACGGCCGAGTTTTTGGGTTCCATCGGCTAGCGGAGGGCTCGCACCGCGGCTGTCGTGGCCTGCTAATATTGATGTTTTAGGGACGATGTTTGCCTTAAACTGTCCCAAAGATATGTGCACAGTTTGTGGGTTGGGGGCGTCGCATCGGCTGCAGCCGTGTGCGGCGCCCCCTTCTAGCTGCGTCTCGTTTGGATTTTGTTGAGGCTCGCTAGCCACGTGCGCGGCTGTGCTACTCTGTTTTCTGGACTATGAACAAGCTGCAATAGCTTTGACCAACCGGCAGGGGGCTAGAGTGCATCACAAGAACATCCTGCTCATATCTGGTACCACGCGCCTGCACGACCGCATGCGCGAGCTTTCCCACGCCATCGACGTCTCCATTGCCCTTGCAAACGAGGAGACCTTCTCGCAGGCAGTTTCTTCTGGGCACGAGTTTGACCTCGTCATTCTCGACGCGGACGGTATGTCCCAGGACACCCTCAACGCCGTGGATTCCTTTGTTGCCGAGAACGGCTTTATCCCCATGCTGCTGGTGCAGGACCCGGACAAGCTCTCTACCATGCGCATGCCCACGCAGGGCAAGAATGACTTCATCCTCTCCACGGCCGGCGTCGACGAGCTTGAGGTTCGCTGCTCGCTTCTTCTGTGGCCGGGCGAGGAGAGCGCTCCCGCGGACATCGTGACCGTGGACAACATGACCATCAACCTGGCCACCTACCAGGTCTACATTGACGAGAAGCCCGTTGACCTTACGCTCATGGAGTACTCGCTCCTGTCGTTTCTGGCCACGCACCCTTCGCGCGCGTACTCGCGCGAGACGCTGCTGCACCGCGTGTGGGGCTTCGAGTACTGTGGCGGCACGCGAACCGTCGACGTGCACATTCGTCGCGTGCGCTCCAAGGTTGGCCCGCAGGTTGCGGCGCACATCGTGACCATCCGCGGCGTGGGGTACCTCTTCCGCGTGTAGGCTTGGTTGCCTGGGGATAGATTGAGTTGCCAGGGGCTGCCAAAGGGCGGCCCCTTTTTGGTGCGAGCCCGCGTCCCTCGGCGAGCCCGCGACTCGCCGAGCAGTAGCTTGTCTCGTCTCAAGTTATTGCGCGATTTTTCTAGTTAGAATTGCATTTAACCAGTTGACACTCTGTTCATAAAGTAATTTCGTGCAATAAATTGCCGAGCGGACCTACTGTTTGATGGGGGAACCTCGCAATTTGCCGAGAAGACCTGCCAGCTGGCGGGACCCGACACCTTGAGATGACGCTGCGAGGAGAGCCGGATTGCTCACCCCACTTACCCCCAGCCGTTCTTTAGCGGTATTTGAGAACCGGACTCGCCATTTCCGCAAGTCGCTAGAATTGCCGTTCTCAAATACCGCTAAAGAATGCAAGAGCGGATGCCACAAGAAGGCAGAGAGGGACAAAGTTCCTTGCCAGGAGGGGCTTTCAGGAACACAAAAGACTTGTTGCGCAGGCGTGGCGATGCCGCGCCCCGAGCGGCACCCTTGTCGTATCGGGGTACATTCACAGACGTAAGCAGGACGGCCCGGTGGGCCGCCACAGAAGAAGGGTGGGACGTTTCCATGGCAGACTATTCCACGGGCGAACCTGGTGAGGGCATGACCGGCGCCGGCTCGACCCCTCAGCAGACCCAGGGCGCCGAGCCCACACAGGCTCAGCCCACGCAGAGCTACGACTACGCAAACTATGGTGGCAAGGGTGCGGCGTACTCGCCAAGCGCCGGCTACGTCAACGCTAACCAGCAGCAGGCCGGCTCGCAGCCGGGGCAGACTACGCAGCAGCCCCAGCCCGTGCAGCCCGCAGCGGGCGGCAACGGCGGCTCGGGCAACGGCGGAGATAAGCCGAGCAAGGACAAGAAGGCCGGCGTGAGCAAGCCCATTGTTGCAGGTGCGATCTCTGGAGTTGTGGCAGCGCTCGTCGTGGTGCTCGTGCTGAGCCTCACGGGCTTCTTTGGCAAGCCCTCCACAACTGCGGGCTCCAGTTCCTCCTCGGGTAGCTCCAGCTCGAGCAACGGCACCATCAACATCACGTCGAGCGATACCGACGCGTCGACGGCCGAGGCCGTAGCCGCAAAGGCCATGCCCTCCGTGGTCTCGGTGAATGTCACTACCGACAGCGGTGAGGGTCTTGGCTCCGGCGTCATTCTCGACACGGACGGCGACATCCTCACGAACTACCACGTGATTGACGGTGCCACCTCCGTCAGCGTGACCATCAGCGGCAAGAGCTACGAGGCCAGCGTGGTTGGCTCCGATTCCTCCTCCGACCTCGCGGTCATCAAGGCCGACCTCAACGGTGACTCCGTGACCCCCATCGAGCTGGGCGACTCCTCCCAGCTCAACGTTGGCTCCTGGGTCATGACCATTGGCAGCCCGTTTGGCCTCGACCAGTCCGTCTCCGAGGGCATCGTCTCTGCGCTGTACCGCAACGAGCTCCTGCAGTCCAGCTCGGGCGACACCATCTACACCAACCTCATCCAGGTTGACGCTGCTATCAACCCCGGCAACTCCGGTGGCGCGCTCGTGAACGATGAGGGCCGGCTCGTGGGCATCTCCACGCTCTACTCGTCCTCGACTGAGTCCTTCGCGGGCATCGGCTTTGCCATCCCCGGCAACTACGCCATCAAGATTGCCGACAAGATCATTAGCGGCGAGGAGGTCACGCATGCCTACATCGGCCTCTCGATGCAGACCGTGAACGCCCAGAACGCCCGCTCCAACGGACTCTCCGTGAACCAGGGCGCCTACGTTGCCGAGGTCGTCTCTGGTGGCCCTGCCGACCAGGCCGGCATCCAGAAGGGCGACATCATCGTTGCCATGGACGGCGAGGCGATCACCTCCGCCGACGGCATGGTCCTTGCGGTGCGCTCGCATGACATTGGCGACACCGTCACCGTGACCGTCGTGCGTGGCAACGATACCAAGGATCTCACGGTGACGCTTGGCTCCGACGAGGCTCTCCAGGCTCAGCGCGAGCAGGAGAACTCCTCCTCTAACAGCACCACCGGGAACGGCATTGGCCTGAATGGCGACGGCACCGGCCTGAACGACAACAGCAACGGCAACGGCACCACGCAGGACGAGCTTGAGCAGTGGATCGAGGAGCGCATGCAGCAGCGCCAGAACTCCACCGGCTCCTACACCACCGGCAGCGGCGCGAGCTACTCGACCGGTGCCGAGGCAACCACGCTCTCGGCTGAGGGCTGGGCTGCCTAGGCCAGCATCTGCACAAGCACCGCCACACCGCACGCGGCGAGGGCCTCTTGGCTCCCGCCGCGTTTCTTTGTCTCGCTTTGTGCGGTCGTACGGAGTTCCTTGAGGCTGCTGTCGCAAGTGTTGTTACCGGGCCGTAGGGAGAAATCCTTGGGTCCTGCGGAAACTTCCCCGCCTGTCTACGGGCCGGTAATAAGTGGTGGCCAGTTGCCCCCGTTGTTACCGGCACGTTGAGCGGTGCGTGTATCTGGCCAGTTGGCGAGAGAAGCTTGCCACGCGCCGGTAACAAGGAACAAACCCCTTCCGCTCGTTTTTACCGGGCCGTTGAGCGGTGCGTGCATCTGGCCAGTTGGTGCGCGCAAAGGAGAACGCGCCGGTAACAAGCTGCGGATCCTGCCATGCTTCTCTGTCTCGCTAAATAATGTCGCGCGGGCCGTGTACCCTTTATGCAGGAACATCGCCAAAGGAGGTCCCATGGCCGAGATAAAGTGTCCCAACTGCGGGAAGGTCTTCCAGGTGGACGAGGCGGGCTACGCGCAGATTCTGCAGCAGGTGCGTGACGCCGAGTTCAAGCGCCAGCTGGACGAGCAGCGCGCCCTCATGGAGCAGCGCGAGGCTGCCGCTGTGGAAGCGGCGCGCGCAAAGGCCGAGGAGGCCCTGCGTGCGGAGGTTGCCAAGCTCTCCTCGCAGCTCGAGCAAGCGCAGGCCGAGGCCAAGGTACAGCAGGCAACTGCCGAGAAGAGCGCGCAGGAGCGCCTTGCACAGGCGCAGGACGTGGCAGCGCAGAAACTTGCGGCCGCACAGCAGGAGTCTGCGGAGCAGCTTGCCCAGAGAGACGCCAGCATCGCGCGCCTCACCGAGCAGTTGCGGGCGCAGGAAGAGCAGGCAAAGGGCGCTCGTGAGCTTGCCGTGACGCGCGCCACCGCCGAGCGCGACCGCCGCCTGGTCGAGCTGCAGTCGCAGGTGCAGGAGGTCTCGGCCAAGAAGGACCAGGAGATTGCCGTTCTCAACCAGCGTCTGGTCGAGCAGGAGAAGTACAAGGACCAGGAGATTCGCGACCGCGATGACGAGATAGAGCGCATCAAGAACCAGCGCTCGCGCCTCTCGGTCAAGCTCATCGGCGAGACCCTGGAGCAGCACTGCGAGTCCGAGTTCAACAAGGTGCGCATGATGGCGTTTCCGCGCGCGGAGTTCCACAAGGACAACGACGTGGTCGATGGCAGCAAGGGAGACTACGTCTTTAGGGAGTGCGACGAGTCTGGCACAGAGATCGTCTCGATCATGTTCGACATGAAGAACGAGGACGACAACTCCGTCAACCGCAAGCGCAACGAGGACCACTTCGCCAAGCTCGACCGAGACCGCCGCAACAAGCACTGCGAATACGCCGTTCTCGTCTCTACGCTTGAGCCCGAGAGCGAGCTCTACAACGCGGGCATCGTGGACGTCTCGTATCGCTACCCCAAGATGTACGTGGTGCGCCCGCAGTTCTTCCTGCCAATCATCAGCCTCCTGAGAAACGCCGGCCTGAACGCGGTCTCGGCTCGGCGCGAGCTTGCCGAGGTACGTCAGCAGAACCTCGATGTAACCAGCTTTGAGGAGAAGCTCGAGAAGTTCAAGCAGGGCTTTGGACGCAACTACGAGCAGGCCTCCAAGCGCTTCTCGGAGGCAATAGAGCAGATAGACCGCTCCATTGCGTCGCTGCAGAAGGTGAAGGAGAGCCTCACCAAGTCCGAGAACCAGCTGCGGCTTGCCAACGACAAGGCGGAGGACCTCACCATCAGGCGCCTCACCCGGGGCAACAAGACCATGAAGGCGGCGTTTGAGGAGGCCGCGCAGGCGCGGGCGGGGGAGGACGCCTCCGGCCAGGATGCGAAGGCTTTGGCGCACGACGAGGGAGACCCAGCCAACGCCGTCGAGCCGGACTCGGTGGAGTAGGACGGTTTGGGCCGCGCGGGAGTTGGGGACGCCGGCGGTACGTGCGCTACACATTCGGGTCCGAACATGTGACCCGTGCAGGTCGATACACAATCGGCGTCCGAATGTGTAGCGGCCGCAATCCCGCTATTCTCGTTTGACTAGTACCCTAAAGGGGTATATCCTGTCGTAACGAAAGATGCCCCAGGGGAGTATCTATCCCCCAGCACGTACAGGAAGGAAGGCCAGCATGGAGACAACCGCGCAGAACGGCTCCGAGAAATGCGCTGAGAAATCCGCCGGGACAAGCGCCGAGACGTGTGTTCACATGAAGCAGACGCCCCGCTCCGAGGAGCTCAAGCACGATGTCACCTGCCGCATCAACCGCGCAATCGGGCAGCTCAACGGCGTCAAGGCCATGGTCGAGGAGGACCGCTACTGCGGAGACGTCCTGACTCAGCTTGCGGCGGTGGAGTCCGCAGTGAAGGCTGTGAGCCGCGAGGTCATGCAGGACCATCTCGAGACCTGCGTGGTTGAGCGCATCCAGGCGGGTGACACCGAGGTTGTCGACGAGGTCATGCGCCTCTTCAAGAAGTTCATGTGAGTCCCGCCCACCGCGGGGCCAAGCACTGCACCTCCCTGCTCCCAGGGACGCAACAGCGAAGGGAACATGCACTATGAAGCAAACGTTCGACATCACGGGCATGACCTGCGCGGCCTGCTCGGCACGGGTTGGAAAGGCCGCCTCGGGCGTGCCCGGCGTCAGCGAGGCAAACGTCAACCTGCTCAAGAACTCGATGGAGCTCGACTACGACGGCAACCCCAGGACCGCGCAGGCTGTGGTCGCGGCCATCGAGAAGGAAGGCTATGGCGCGTCTCCGCGGCAGGAGGCAAGCGGCACCGCCTCGCACAGCTCGTTCGTCGACCCCAGGGAGGGCGCCCAGAAGGCGATCGAGGCCAAGAAGAAGCAGCTCATCTGGTCCATCGTCTTTGGCGTGCCCCTCTTCTACCTGGCCATGGGTCCCATGCTTGGCTGGCCGGAGGTTCCCGGCCTTGCCGGCATGCAGGGTATGATGGCCTCCGCGGTGACGCAGCTCCTTCTCGCCACCTGCGTGCTCTTTGTCAACCGCAGCTACTTTGTCATGGGGTTTAAGACCCTCTCGCACCTCTCGCCAAACATGGACTCGCTCGTCGCCATTGGGTCTGCGGCGAGCTACGCCTACAGCCTGGTGGGGGTCTACCAGATGGCGCTGGCACTTGGTGCCATGGACCTCGAGGGCGCCCACTACGCCATGATGCACTCGCTGTACTTTGACTCGGCCGGCACCATCCTTGTGCTCATCACGCTGGGCAAGTACTTCGAGGCCCGTGCCAAGGGCAAGACGACCTCTGCCATCAGCGCGCTCATGGACCTTGCGCCCAAGACGGCGCGCGTGCGTCGTAACGGCCAGGAGGTCGAGGTGCCTACCGACGAGGTGCGCGTGGGAGACATTGTGGTGGTGCGTGCCGGGGAGTCCGTACCGGTCGACGGCATCATTCGCGAGGGTTCCGCCTCGATCGACGAGTCCGCCATCACCGGCGAGCCGGTTCCTGCCGAGAAGGGCGTGGGCGACCGCGTGACCGGCGCCACCGTGAGCCAGCGCGGCTGGTTCGCCATGGAGGCCACGGCCGTTGGTGATGACACGGCGCTTGCAAGCATCATCCGCCTCGTGGACGAGGCCACCAGCTCCAAGGCGCCCATCGAGCGCCAGGCCGACAAGATCGCCGGCGTCTTTGTCCCGGTGGTCATGGCGATAGCGGCCGTTACCTTCCTGGGCTGGATTGCCATCTTTGCCCCTGGTGACTTTGCAACCGCGTTCAACCATGCCGTCTCGGTGCTGGTTATCTCGTGCCCCTGCGCGCTTGGCCTGGCCACGCCCACGGCCATCATGGTGGGCACGGAGCGCGGCGCCAAGGTGGGCATCCTCATCAAGAGCGCCGAGGCCCTGGAGGGCGCTTGCGATCTGGACACCGTAGTGCTCGACAAGACTGGCACCATCACCGAGGGCAAGCCGCGCGTGACCGACGTGCGCCTGGCTGCCGGCGTGGACGAGGTCGAGCTTGCGCGCGTTGCCGCCGCGCTCGAGCGCAAGAGCGAGCACCCGCTTGCGCAGGCCATCTGCGACTACGTGGACGAGACACATGCAGGCGCTGATAAGGACGTGGACTCCGCAGGGTTCGAGCAGGTCGCCGGCGGTGGCGTGCGTGCCCAGGTCGACGGCGCTCCCGCCATCGCAGGCAACGCCCGCCTCATGGCGTCCGCTGGCGTGGACGTCTCGGCGCTCGCCCCGCAGGCAGACGAGCTTGCGGCCCAGGCAAAGACGCCGCTCTACTTTGCGCTCGGTGGCCGTGCGCTGGGACTTCTCGGCGTGGCGGACGTGGTGAAGGAGACCTCCGCCTCGGCCGTGGCACGTCTACGTCGCATGGGCGTGCGCACCATCATGCTCACGGGCGACCAGGCCAAGACCGCCGAGGCCGTGGCACGTCAGGTGGGCGTCGACGAGGTCGTGGCCGGCGTGCTTCCAAGCCAGAAGGAGCAGAAGGTCCGTGAGCTGCAGGGCCAGGGCCACAAGGTGGCTATGGTGGGTGACGGCATCAACGACGCCCCTGCGCTTGCCCGCGCCGACGTGGGCATTGCCATTGGCGCTGGCACCGACGTTGCCATCAGCTCGGCAGACGTGGTGCTCATGCACTCCGACCCGGCAGACGTTGCCACCGCAATCGAGCTGAGCCACGCCACCATGCGCGACATCCGGCAGAACCTGTTCTGGGCGCTGTTCTACAACGCGATCTGCATCCCCGTGGCCATGGGCGTGCTCTCGCCACTGGGCGTGACGCTCAACCCCATGGTAGGGGCGGCGGCAATGGGCTTCTCGTCCGTGTTTGTGGTATCGAACGCGCTCAGGCTCTTTGCCTGGAAGCCCAACCAGGCCAACGAGGATAACGTTGCGCCTGTTGACACCAAGGTAATTCCGGCCGTCGCGGAGCGTGATGACGCAGCCACGGCCGATGTCAGGAATGCGGCCGCCGCTGGTGCGGCCACTAACGAGAGGAGCAACAAGATGGAGAAGAAACTTAACGTCGAGGGCATGATGTGCGAGCACTGCGTTGCCCACGTGACCAAGGCCCTCGAGGGCGTCCCGGGCGTGAGCTCGGTCAAGGTCTCGCTTGCGGACAAGGACGCCGTGGTCGAGGCGGCCCCAGAGGTCACCGACGAGGCACTTGTCGCCGCTGTCAAGGACGCGGGCTACGAGGCCACAGTGGCGTAGCGTCAAGCGCCATCCACGTGGTGTTTCTCGACAGGAAGTTCATGCCGTTCAAGGGTCTCGCCGGCGTCGTGCCGCGAGGCCCTTATTCTGTAATGCAGATATGTCTAGCTTGGCAGACGCCCGGGATGCGCCTGTCGGCGGACGAACGGGGGATGGCATGGCAAGGATTGGCGCGCTTGAGGCTGGCGGAACCAAGATGGTCCTCTCCGTGGGGACGCCCGAGGGAGAGGTCCTCGAGCGCGAGGAGATCCCTACCCAGGGCCCGCATGACTGCGTCGACCGCATGGTGGAGTGGTTTGGCTCGCACAATGTCGACGCGCTTGGCATTGGCGCCTTTGGTCCCACAGGTGTGAACCCCGCGCTGCCCAGCTACGGCAAGATCCTCGAGACGCCCAAGACCGCGTGGCGTCACTTCGACTTCCTGAGTGCCTTTAGGCCGCTGGACATCCCCATGGGCTACGACACTGACGTCAACGTTGCCTGCCTGGGCTAGGTCACGTACGGCTCGTGCAAGGGGCTCGACACCGTGATCTACCTCACGGTTGGCACGGGCATTGGCGTGGGCGTCATGGTGAGCGGGCAGCTCCTGCACGGCATGCTGCACCCCGAGGCTGGCCACATCCTGCTTGAGGTCCAGCCGGGTGACGAGGGCAACTGCGTGTGCCCGTACCACGACCGCTGCTTTGAGGGCCTGGCAGCTGGGCCCTCGATCGAGCACCGTTGGGGCAAGAAGGGCTTCGAGCTGGCTGACCGCCCGGAGGTATGGGACCTTGAGAGCACCTACCTGGCCGAGGGCATTGCCACCTACGTGCTGTGCTACTCGCCTCAGCGCATCGTGCTCGGCGGCGGCGTGATGAAGCAGACCCAGCTCTTCCCGCTGGTGCGCAAGAAGGTCTTCGAGAACCTGAACGGCTATCTCGTGACTCCCGAGCTGGCAGACATCGACTCCTACATCGTGGAGGCCGGCTGCCAGGGCGACCAGGGCGTCCTTGGCTGCATCGAACTGGGCCGTCGCGCGCTGGAGGCCGCCGGCGCCTAGGGGCACGAGTTTCTCGGCACGTTATCGGGGCCGCGCCCTTCTCGGCGCGGCCCCATTTTCGTCCTCCGTTTGCGCTACCCTTGCTTGGTGATTGCCGGGTACGAGAGGGGACAGCATGGCTGAGAAGACCAACAGGAACAACACGGACGCGGCTGGAATGCAGGGCTCGCTCTTTGGCGATGCCGACGCGCCGTCCCTCTCGGCCCAAGAGCCTGCTGAGAAGCCCGCCGGTCCCGCTCGCACGGCGCGCGCCCGTGCCGCGGAGCTCAACCGCATTCTCAACCACGCGGCCTACGCCTACTACGCGCTTGACGCGCCGGAGATGACAGATGCCCAGTTCGACCGCTACCTTCAGGAACTTCTCGCCCTTGAGAAGGCCAATCCCGAGCTGGTCACGCCGGACTCCTACACCCAGCGCGTGGGCGGTTATGTCTCCGAGCAGTTCGAGCCAGTTCGCCACGCCAGCCGCATGTACTCCATCGACGACGCCATGAACCTGGACGAGCTGGACGAGTGGCTTGCCCGGACCGACGAAGCCCTAGGCTCAACGCCGGAGAACCCCGTGGCCTACACCTGCGAGCTCAAGATCGACGGCCTGGGCGTAGCGCTCACGTACACGGATGCCCAGCTCGTGCGCGCTGCCACCCGCGGCGACGGTACGACGGGCGAGAACGTCACGGCCAACGTGCTCACGATCCACGACGTGCCTCGCGCGCTGGCACCCGAGGGCCTCAAGCTTGTGGCCGACGCCGGCCTTGGCCGCTCCATCGAGGTGCGCGGCGAGGTCTACATGCCCAAGCACTCGTTCGTCCGCCTGAACGAGGCGGCGGACGCTGCAGGCCGCGAGCCCTTTGCCAACCCGAGAAACGCCGCCGCCGGCAGTCTGCGCCAGAAGGACCCCAAGATCACAGCCCACCGCGACCTCGAGACCTTCATCTACGCCGTGGCGGACGAGTCGCCGCTCTCGGTGACCAGCCAGTGGGAGTTCTTGCACTGGCTCTCTAGCTGCGGCTTCCACGTGAACCCCAACGCCCGTCGCTGCACCTGCGCCGCCGAGGTGCATGACTTCTGCGCCACCGCGCTCGCGCACAGAGAGGACCTCGACTACGACATCGACGGCGTGGTGGTGAAGGTCGACTCCTTTGCCAGCCAGACGGCGCTTGGCTTCACCGCTCGTGCGCCGCGCTGGTCCATCGCGTTTAAGTTCCCGCCCGAGGAGAAGCGCACGGTCCTTCGCGACATCCGCATCCAGGTGGGTCGCACAGGCGTGCTCACCCCCGTCGCAGAGTTCGACCCCGTGAGCGTTGCGGGCTCGACCATCGCGCGCGCCACGCTCCACAACATCGACGAGATCCGCCGCAAGAACGTGCGCGTGGGCGACACCATCGTGGTGCACAAGGCCGGAGACGTGATTCCCGAGGTCGTGGGCCCCGTGCTCGAGTTGCGCCCCGCGGACTCCAAGGAGTTCCAGATGCCCACGCACTGTCCCAGCTGCGGGAGCCCCGTGGTGCGCGAGGAGGGCGAGGTTGCCTACCGCTGCGTCTCCATCGACTGCCCGGCGCAGGCCGTCGAGCGCCTCATCCACTGGGGGAGCCGCAACGCCATGGACATCGACGGCCTGGGCGACGAGCTGGTGGGCCGTCTGGTCGAGAATGGCACCTTGACCGACGTCGCGGACTACTACGACAAGCTCACCGTTGACGCGCTTGCCTCCACACCCACGGGTCGTTCCTACGAGACAAGCACCAAGGACCACACCGAGGGCGAGGACATCCTCGTCGGACGCACCATTGCCGAGAAGGTCATGGCGCAGGTTGATGAGTCCCGCGGCCGCGGCCTTGCGCGCGTCCTCTTTGGTCTGGGCATCCGACACGTGGGAGCCAACGTTGCCACGGTGCTGGCGCGCCACTTTGGCTCGCTCCAGGCACTTATGGCCGCAGGCGAGGAGGACATCGCCACGATCGACGGCATTGGTCCCAAGATTGCGGCATCGGTGCGCGAGTTCTTCTCGGTGCCCGAGAATGTCCGCGTGCTGGAGCGCCTGCGCGAGGCGGGCGTTGTGCTTGAGGAGGAGATCACGGAGCCGGAGCGCCCGCAGACGCTTGCCGGCCTCACCTTTGTCCTCACGGGTACGCTTGAGCACTTCACGCGTGATGAGGCGGGCGCGCAGCTCAAGGCGCTGGGTGCCAAGGTCTCGGGCTCCGTGTCAAAGCGCACGAGCTTTGTGGTTGCTGGTGCTGCTGCTGGCTCCAAGCTCACGAAGGCGCAGTCGCTTGGTGTGCCTGTGCTGGACGAGGCGGCGCTCGAGCGCATTCTAGAGACGGGGGAGGCGCCGCAGACGCAGTAGGCCATTCGGCGGTATCTCCACCGGTTGCTTAAGCTCCCCCTGGGCGTCATCTGCAATCTCAGGGGGAGCTTTCCACTGGAATCTGAACGAAGCGCCTGCTTTTGTGCCGCCTTGACGCCCGAAGGAGCGTTCCCGCGGCCATTGCGTATGAACGGCTTTCTCGGGCACCATAATCTTGCCCGAGCGAAAGTTTCAGCTGGGATTGGGGGGTGACTTCCCCATTCTCACACCAATTACTAAGTATCCCATCTCTGGAATGCTTCTGCACGGCTGCGTCCGTCGCGGACGATAGAGGACCGTCTGCGGCACAGGTGCGCCTCGAGGGGTTTAACGCCTCCCGGATTGGCTATAAAGATAGTGACTAAACGGAGCCAGCAAGGACGACCGAGGTAGGAGGTGCATTCCGATGGGCAGTGACGAGAGTTCAACCAAGCGCCTGCCTTTGGATGCATGAATTCACCCCAGAGGCGGTGGCAGATCCCTCGCAACGTCAAAGTCGATACGGTGGCACCGCGAATACGCTGATTAGACAGCGACGTGAATCACAAACAGGGCAGGCGCATCTTTTTTCTCCGGTCGGTGAAGAACCGACACCCCCAGACAGGTTCCTAACACCACGAGAGGAACGGAGAACGGGTTCGCACCAAGCGAGCCATTACCGATAGCACGTGCTTATCACCTTTGTCGCATCCCGTGCGGGAGCGACCTCCCTAAGGGGGAGAGTCCAAAGTATCACGTAGGTGGGCGGGCGCCCGGAAGGGCGTCCGCCCTTTTGTGTCTTCGATTGATGCCCGTTTTGCTCGATGCGATGCATTAAGGCCTTGGCTGGGCCATCCCTGCATCGAAACCTCCTTCGTTACACAAATTGCCAATCTTGTGCGCCGAACTACCCTACGTTACACGTAGTTTTGGCATGACCCCGAGTATCAGTTACAACATATTGATTAATATGAGCATTCAAATACCATATATAGTATACAGATGGGCCTCGCTACTTTGTCGGACCGAAAAACCATGTGTAACGGAGGGCACTTCGGCGCAGCGAGGATCGAATTTGTGTAACGAAGGGCGGTTCGATGCACTTCCGCCTGCAGCACTAGCCATCCGTGACAGCCCTTCCGGCGTTTCCCCTGCATTCTAAACACCGAGAAGTTCGCGGAGAACCTTCTGACCATTCCGCTTGGGCCGCGGGCCTCCTGTTTCCCGCCTGCGGTATCCTTGGTGGTCGCGACGGGCCCGCATGGGGCGTGCACCGCCGCGCCCCAAGGAATGCGAGGTCACATGCTCAGGATCGGTCACGCCATACTGCACGTCTTTGACTTCGAGAGCGGCAGCACGTTCTTCTCCGAGCGCGAGCTCGACCTCGACAATCGCCAGACCCGCTCATACGTCACGCGCCGACTGCGCCGCATCCGCTCGAGCGCCGAGAGCAAGCACGGCACCTTTGCCCCCGAGAGCAACTTTGCCTCGGGCCTCAAGGAGTACCTTGCCAGCCAGGTGCCGTTCGTGGACTTCTCCGTTCAGATAGCCCAGTGGTTCTGGGAGGAGCTGCGCCGCGCCGAGGACCTCGAGCAGTGCGACCTCCTCGTGGCGGATTTCACGGACACCGGCGAGATGCGCGCCTCCGAGAACGCCGACGAGGACAAGGTCTCGGATGCCTACGAGTCCGAGGGAACGCGCCTCTTTGCCGTGGTGCTTCTCCCCAGAAAGCAGGCGTTCATCCACGAGGTGGACGAGAACGGCAACGAGATCGCCCGCCAGGACGCCACGCTTCCCAACCCCACGCAGAAGGTCGACACCTACGTCCTCATTGACGCCGACACCCTCGCCATCGACTTCCACGACAAGGAGCGCAGCGTGGCCGGCGAGTCACGCCAGATCATCCCCGAGCTCTTCCTGCAGTGCTCGCAGGAGGCGTCGAGCCACGAGGTCATCGACGAGGTCACGAGCATCGTGGAGGACCTCTCCGAGGAGTACGGCCTCACGCCGGCGGTCGAGGTCTCGCGCGCGAAGGCGGCGCTTGCCCGCCACGCGGACACCGACGAAGCCATCCAGCCCGCAGACGTGGGTCGCGAGGTCTTCGAGGACAACCCCGAGATGGCGCAGCGCTTCGAGGAGCGCACCCGCGAGCGCGACTTGCCCGAGGAGGTGCCGGTGCGCCGTGGCGCGGCCAACCGCCTCACGCGCACGCATCGTATCCGCACCGACACGGGCGTGGAGATCGCGTTCCCCTCGGAGCTCGCCGAGCGCCCGGGCTACATCGAGTTCTCGCACCAGGAGGACGGCAGCATCTCGATCGTGATCAGCAACGTGGCGCGCATCGAGAACCGCTAGGGAAGTGCTGGTCGCCGCGGTGCCGTCGGCCGCTGGCCGTCTGCCCCATGTGTTTTTCGTCCGTCATGCGGTGAACGGGTAGAATGGCATGCGTGACCTTTAACGTAACCCATCCGTACTCTAGGAGGCCCCATGCAGACCAGCGGCACCAGCAGTCGGCGTGCGTCCAACGCACTCGCTCCCGCGCGTACCGTCACGCGCAGGGATGCCTTCAGGCTGCTCATCGGCGCGGGTGTGCTCGCATTCGCCAGCCCCGTCGCCGCCTTCGCCACCTCTCAGTCGGACATTGACGCCGCACAGTCGGACGCCGATGCCGCGCAGTCCCAGCTCGACCAGATCAGCCAGGAGGTATCGGATCTCTCCGCACAGCTCTCGGACACCGTCGGCCAGATCGATGACGTCTCCGCGCAGATTGACCAGACCCAGGCGGACATCGACGCCAAAGAGGCAGACATCGAGGAGAAGCAGAAGGACATCGACACCAAGCAGCAGGAGATCGAGCAGAAGCAGGAAGTCTTGGGCCAGCGTATGTCCTCTGCGTTCAAGTCCGGCAATGCCAGCACCCTCGACCTGCTGCTCTCCTCGGCGTCGTTCGAGGAGCTCACGTCCAACATCTACTACCTCGACAAGGTGTCCGAGCAGGACAATGCCATGATTGATGAGGTCAAGAGCCTCAAGGCGGACCTCGAGACGCAGAAGGCGCAGCTCGAGGACGACAAGGCCGCCCTTGAGTCCAAGCAGGCCGACCTCACGTCCCAGAAGGACCAGCTCAGCCAGCTCAAGAGCGAGCAGGAGTCTCAGCTCGCCGACGTCCAGGCCAAGCAGGACGAGGCCCAGACCCTTGTCGACCAGCTCAACTCCAACGTCCAAAGCCTCGTCGACCAGCGCAACGCCGAGCTTCTCGCCGCCCAGGAAGAGGCCCGCCGCATGGCCGCCAGCAGGAGCTCAAGCAGCTCAAGCAGCCCGGTTACGATTGTCTCCGGCGCATCCGGCTCCCAGGCTGCCGTCATCTCCGCCACGTACAGCACCGGCTCTACCGGCGCGGGCTACTGCGCCGCGTGGGTTTCCAACGTCTTTGCCAACGCGGGCGTGGGCTCGTTTGGCGGCAACGCTTGCGACATGTACTGGTCGTACTGCTCGAGCTCGGACAAGTCATCCATCAAGCCGGGCATGATCATTGCCGTCCCCACCGAGCCCTACTCCGCCGCTGCGCGCCTGTATGGCCACATTGGCATCTACGTGGGGAACAACACCGTCCGGCACTGCCTGAGCGGCGTGATCACCACGCAGAGCCTGGACTCCTGGATCAGCCAGTTTGGAGTTTCTGCCACCCCGCGCTGGGGCTGGTTGGGTGGCGTGGCTCTTGCGTAGCACGGCTGGCGAGAGGGACGAGGTAGCCTCGGTCCCGCAGACCCCCGCGCAGGTGACGCTCGGCGTCGTCTCGGCCGTCATGGCCATTCTCGGCGCCGTGGTGCTGCTTGCGGGCGGGCTGGTGCTCTTTGCTGCCGTGACCGGCCAGGCAGACGCCTCGGATTCCGGCCTCACCATTGCCGGCATCACGCTCTCTGGGTGGTCTCCCATGGGCCTTGCCATTGTCACGCTTGCCGCAGGAGCGCTGCTCTGCCTCACGGCATGGCTGGGCTTTGCCGCCTCGCGCGACTCCGGGCGCGTGGGGCCGTATCGCTTCCTCTGCTACCTGGTTGGCCTGGTGCTTCTCGTTGCCATCCTCTGGAGCTGGGGCTCTGGCACCATCCTCATCTTTAACCCCGTCGTGCTCTCCACCACCATCACGTACGTGGTGGTGTGCTCGTCGCTTGCCGACCGCGTTCAGCGCGAGCACGACGAAGGCGTGCGCGGCGAGTCCTTCATGCTTGACGGCCACCAGCGAGCGCTGAGGCTCATCTCGCAGGTCATGATCGTGACTGCGGTGCTCAACGCCGTTATTGCCCTGGTGCTGTGGTATGCCGTCTCGAAGATGGACCCCGCTGCGCAGCTCAACCTTGCCAAGGCGCACTACACTGCCGGGCAGCTCTCGGGGAGGGTGCTCGCTTGGGGCCTGTCGTCTGCGACGGTCAACCTTCTTGTAGGCCTCCTCGGCCTGCGCGGTGCCAACCAGCCCGAGAAGATCCGGCCCTTCCTGTGGGTCTCGGCAATCTCTTTTGCCTACGCGGCAGTCCAGCTGGTGCTGGGCGTTGTGACCTCGGGCGAAATGGGAAGCGTGCAGTCCAGCTCCATCACCGACGCCCTCTTCTACGGCGCCTGCACGTACCTCAGCGTAAAGATTCGCCGCCAGCCGCATGACCGCGAAGGTCAGGCAACTGACGGCGAAGCGGGTAACCAACCGCTTGGTGCCAACTAGGCCGTGGGCTCGGTGAGCTCCAGCTCCATGAGCCGCGCGATGCTCACGATGTAGATCTTGAGCGCGCGGCGCAGGCTCTCCTCCGAGACTGCCTCGTCGGGACCATGCTCGATGCCCACCCACGAGGGCTCCTTCGCGTACGGCTCGTGCGGGCCAAAGGCGCAGGCGCGGCGGAAGTGGCGCGCGTAGGTGCCGCCGCCAATGGTGAACGCCTTGCCCTCGCGGCCGGTGTACTCGGCATAGGTCTCAAGCAGCGTGGTGATCTCCGGCGAGCTGGGGTCGATGTAGAAGGGCTCCACGTCGCGGCCCTCCTCGAAGTTCGCGTTGAAGCGCGTGGCAAAGCGCCTGAGCTCCACCGTGATGCGGCTGCCCGAGGTCGAGGTGGGGTAGCGCGCGTCGATGGTCTGGACAAAGCGGTCGCCCTTCGTGCGCACGGTGCCGCCAATGCAGGTGAGCTCGCCAAACTTGTCGTCTGCGGCGGCGATGCCCAGCGGCTTGCCGTCGCTGGCGTGGCAGACCTCGTGCTCCAGGTGCAGCCAGCGCTTCTCGGTGTCCGTGAGGTCGGGAACGTTGGCGAGAAGGTAGTCGGCAAGCACGCAGATGGCGTTCACGGTGCCGGCGGGCATGGAGGCGTGGCCGCCCTTGCCGTGGGCCGTCACGCGCGCAAGCCCGACGCCTGCAGGCTCGACGTCCACGTGCGCTGCAGCGGGGAGCTCCTCGGCGTCAACGCGCACGAGGGCCGTGGCCTGGCCGGGGATCGCGTTGGAGACAGTGCCGCCGTCGAGCTCCTCGATCACGCGGCCCATCATGGGCTCGGAGGTAAAGCTGCCGCCAAAGAGGCCCTTCTCGCCGCAGATGAGCGGGAAGTCGGCGTCGGGCGAGAAGCAGAAGGCGGGCTCGGGGCAACGGTTGAGGTAGTGCTCGATGTCCGCCATGTTTGTCTCCTCATTGTTGCCAATGATGCAGCGAAGGGCGTAGGGGAGCGGCTTGCCGGTCTCCTTCACCTGAAGGGCAAAGAAGTGCGCGGCCCAGAGCGAGAGGACCAGGGGGCCCTTGTCGTCGAGCACGCCACGGCCCATGAGGTAGCCCTCGCGTCGCGTCACGTCGAGCGCGGGAACAGTCCAGCCAAGGCCCACGGGGACGATGTCAGAGTGGGCGATGGTCGCCACGTAGGGTGCGCCCTCCCTGCCGGTGACCTCGCCGTAGCCAATGCAGCCGTCGAGGTCCGTGACGGCAAGGCCAAGGCGGCTGGCAATGCCCTCGGCTGCCACCAGGGCCTCGTTTGCCTTGGGGCCATAGGGCTTGCCCGGCTCGGCGGCCGAGAGATCCTCGACTGACTCGATTCTCACAAGCGTGCGGATGTCTTCGACAACGTCCTCCCAGACCTCGTCGACGTATGCGTCGACCTTGGCCTTGAGCTGGTCGTCGTTGGTCTGTGCCATGCTTCCTCCCAATGGGTTGGTAAATCGTGCCCCACCATCTTAGACGCTTGCGCTGGGGCGTGGCGGCGGGGTCGCTCGCGGGGTAACCTCGCGGCGCTGGGGGTAAGTGGTGTCACAATGGCACATGATGCTGCGCGGCGCCCACGCAGCGCCGGAGGTGCGGTGTTGACCGGAGGAGGTTTCCGTGGCTGGTGACGAGTGGTACAAGGACGTGGTGTTCTACCTGATCTGGCCGCGCAGCTTTGCCGACGGCAACGGCGACGGCATTGGCGACCTCTATGGCGTCTACGAGAAGCTCAACTACGTGAAGTCGCTGGGCGTGGGTGGCATCTGGTTCTCTCCGCTGTACGTCTCGCCTAATGCCGACTTTGGCTATGACATTGCGGACTACCGGCGCATCTCTCCGGACTATGGGGACGAGAAGATCTTCCGCCGCGTGCTTGACCGCGCCCATGAGCTGGGCCTCAAGGTCATCATGGACCTGGTGATAAACCACACCTCCATCGAGCACGAGTGGTTCCGCAAGGGCATCGACCCCGCAAGCCCCTACCATGACTACTACATCTGGCGCGACCCTGCGCCGGACGGCGGCGTGTCCAACAACTGGCAGAGCATGTTCGGCGGTCCCGCCTGGACGTACAACGAGGAAAACGGCCAGTATTACCTGCATCTCTTCTCGGCTGGGCAGCCCGATCTCAACATGGACAACCCACGTGTGCGCGACGAGGTCAAAGACGTCATGCGCTACTGGCTGGACATGGGCGTCGACGGTTTCCGCGAGGACGTGATCACGCTCATCTCCAAGGCAGAGGGCCTGCCCAACGACCGTGGCCCCCTCTCGCTTCCCAAGGGCAGGCAGTACTACGACTGTGGGCCGCACCTTGCGGACTACCTGGGCGAGTTCCGTCACGACGTGCTGGCACAGCACGACTGCTTTGTGGTGGGCGAGGCGCCCTTCGTGGACGTGGAGAAGGCGCGCATGCTCACGCAGGGGCCGCGCGAGAGCCGCTTGCTTGACATGGTCTTTAGCTTCGAGCACATGGAGGCAGACTGTCTCTTTACGGAGTACATCCCGCTGCCGTTTAGCCCCAGGCGCCTGATGCGCGCGCTTTCGCGCTGGCAGGACGGGCTGCACGGCGTGGGCTGGAACGCCCTCTACCTCGAGAACCACGACCATCCGCGCGTGATCAGCCGCTACGGGAGCGAGCGCTACCGGCGCGAAAGCGGCTCGATGCTCGCCTGCGCGTACCTCTTCCTCGAGGGGACGCCCTTCGTCTACCAGGGACAGGAGATTGGCATGACCAACATCTCGCTGCCGACCATCGAGGACTACCCAGACTGCATTGCGCAGGCGAACTACCGCTCCTACGTGGGGAAGATGGGGGAGGAGAAGGCGCTCGCCCGCGTGCGGCGGGCCACGCGCGACAACGCCCGCACGCCCATGCAATGGGACGCCACCCCAAACGCCGGCTTTAGCACGCACGAGCCGTGGTTTGCCGTGAACCCCAACTACCGCGAGGTCAACGTGGCCGTGCAGGGCAATGACGAGAACTCGCTTCTCAACTTCTACCGACGCGCCATCGAGCTTCGAACCAAGAGTGCCGCTGTTCGCTGGGGCGAGTACCACGAGTTCCTTCGTGCGAACGGTAGTGTGTACGCGTACTCGCGCGAGTTCGCGGGCGACGACGAGCACGAGGCCGAGACGCTGCTCGTGGTGTGCTGCTTTGGCAAGGGCGGGCACCGCGTGGGGCTGCCGGGGAAGTTCCGGGGCCGTCCGCACGAGGTCCTTCTCGCCAACTATCCCGTGGAGGACGCCAGCGCTGACTCTTTTGTCGCGCGGCCGTATGAGGCGCGGGTGTATAGGGTGCAGTAGGACGGCGCGTGTGCGACCGGCGCGGCGTGCGTGCCGCCTGCGCGCGGCGCGGCACCTTCGCGAGGCCTCCATGCCTTCCGACTACAATGCCACCTCCTGCTACCGACACGTAAGGGAGGTCCAAGGCAATGAAGGTCGCCATGAGAAGGACCGTGCTCGTCGCCGTCATCTGCTTTGCCGTCGCGCTCGTCGTGAGCGTTGCGTTTCTCGTCTGGTTCAACGCCGACCCCGACACGAACATCACCGCGATTCTCTCCAGTCTGCCGCTGAGCTACCTATACGCGATTTCGTCCGGCCTTGCCGCGTTTTCCGTTGGAGCGCTAGTCGCGCTTGTGGCGGGGTCTCTCGCACACCTGCGTATGCCCAACCTGCCGCGCGTGATCTTTGCCGCGCTGGGCTGGGTCGTGCTGGGCTTCCTGCTCCTTGCACCTGTCATTGCGACGCTGGCCAACAACTCGGCCGCTATTGTGTTTGCGCTGGTCGTGTACGCCGCAATTAAGGTCCCCGTGGTCTTTGCGGCGTTTGGCCTGCTCCTGGGCCTGGGCTTTGCCGAGAGGCGCGACGCCCAGCAATAGCACTGCCGGCAGTGCAACCATTCTCTAGCGGTATTTGAGAACGACGCCTCTTATGACCTGCGGAAACATCGCGGCCGTTTCTCAGAAACCGCTAAAGAACGGAATAGCCAGCTTTGCAGGGCGGCCGAGTGCCCGCTCGTCTCCCCCTTATGGCCTTTTTTGGTGCCAGGGCTTCTCGGCGCCATTTATTGCGCGAAATTTCTTGATGAGAGGACCATCAACTGGGTAAACGCATGTCTGGTCGAGAAAACCGCGCAATAAAGGCGAGCACAACGACCAGACAAGACTGGCGCCTGGCATGACTGCCGGCGGTACTGCCGGCTGTAGGGCGTGGCTGTTGGCTAGGAGGCTGCCGGGCTGGGAGCTGCGCCGGGCCGGAAGCGGCAGCCGCGAGGGGCGCCGCAGCTCCTACGCCTCGCAGATGAAGCGAACCACCTCGTCGATGGCGTGCGAGAGCCACATGGCCTCGCCCACCACGTGCGCCCCCTCGCCAAGCGTGACCAGCCGCGCGTGGGGGAACTCCTCCGCCGCGCGCCGGACGTCATCAAAGGAGCGGTGGCTTCCGTCCTCGCTGCGGCACACCAGCACGGGTCCGCGGAAGCGACGCATGTCTCCCCAGATGCTGCCCGCGTCCTGACCATCGCCCGTGGTGTGCCCGGCAGAGAAGTCAGGCGAGAGAAGCACCAGACCGGACACGTCATGGGGATGCCGGGCCGCCGCAAGCGTCGCCACCACGCATCCGTGCCCAGCGCCGGCGAGAAACACGCGGCAGTTGTCGATCAGGTCCAGGCGCCCCACGGCGTCGGAGGCGGCCTCGAGGTCTTCGAGTGCCCGCGACACCTCCGGCACCGTGCCGGCAGCAGGACCGCTATCGCTCACCACGCAGCTTGCAACGCCGCGCGCCGTCAGCTCCTCAAGCGGCAGCTTCACTGCCACGTCGTCCCCGCCTGCCCACATGATCGCCGGCAGGGGACCGGGGTCGTTTGGGGCAAGGAGGCGCACCCGCACCTCTCGCCCGTCCCGCTCGCAGCGAACGGGCAGCTCGTGCCAGCCAACGCCGCCAAGGACCTCCTCGGCCTCGCGCTCCGCGCGCTTTTCTCCGTGCCTGAAGATGCCCATGTCCACCTCGACCGTCCTTCTTGCCGCCCGTTCGCCTGCGTCTGTGAACTCGTCGCTCCTACGCGTCCGACCGCGCGAAGCGGTTCGCCATGTGCATGCTGCGCTCGTAGAGCACCTTGGCGAGAAGCTCGTCGGTCTTCTCGCGCGCGTAGTCTGCCACGTGCTGGTTGGCCTCCTCGAGGAGGTCCTGCGCCGCCTCGGCGCCAAGGCCCTGCTTGGCCACGAGCGCATCCGTTGCCGCCAGCATGCGCTCGCCCTCGGAGCCAAGATCAAGCTGGTAGGCCTCGATCGCGGGCACGCACTCCGCGTAGTTGGCGTCTGCCATGGCGGCGATGAGGCGGTTTGCCCAGTAGAAGCTCTCGGTCGAGACGCGCTTGGGATCGGTCTGCTCGAGGTAGGCGGGCGTCTGGCTCACGCTGGCGTAGAACGGCAGTAGCGCGTTGAACGGGTTGGAGCCAAAGGCCAGCCACTGCACGCAGCGCGTGGCCTCGGGGCCGTACGGGCGCGCCTGCAGCACGGAGAGCTGGCTGTTGCGGTTGATGCCGATGGGGCGGTAGTGCCCGCGCGTGGCCTCCGTGCCAAAGCTGCCGTACGGGTCGTAGGCGGTTCCCTGGTAGTGGAGCGAGAGGACGTACTTCACGTCCTCGATGGTCACCTTACGCTCGGGGACGCTCGCCCAGGGGAGGTCGTTCGCCTCGGGGCCCATGGGCGCCGAGGGGGAGTCCCAGCTCTGGGCGTGCGGGTTGAGGAAGCGCTGCATCGACCAGGCACGCGGCGTGTTGTAGAGGTGGTCCTCGTCGGAGTGGCTGCCAAAGGCGTCACGCGGGTTGAAGACCCTGTCGTTCTCGCCCTCCGTGCGCAGCGTGAGGTCAAGGTGGTGGGCGGCCATCCACTCGGCAAGGTCGGGCGAGCACATGTGCTCGGTCTGCTCGCCCAGGGCGTCTGCCAGGTCAAAGGAGTCAATCCCCAGCTGGTTGGGCATCGTAACGTAGCAGTCATCGGGCACGCGCTTGGCGATCCAGTGATGGCCGCCCACGGTCTCCAGCCACCAGATCTCGTTGACGTCCGAGAAGGCAATGCCGTTCATCTCGTAGGTGCCGTAGCGCTCGAGGAGCTCGCCGAGGATGCGCACGCCGTCGCGTGCGGAGCGCGCATAGGGCAGCACCAGCGTGACCATGTCCTCCTCGCCAATGCCGCCGGGCTGCTCGGGCTCATAGTCGTCGCTACCGGGCGTCCCCTTGGCGGGCCGATAGACGACCATGGGGTCCGCGCCCAGGACGCGCTCGTTGGAGGTGAGGGTCTCGGTGGCGCTCATGGCAACACCGCGTGCCGAGAAGCCCGCCTCCTCCCAGAGGCCCTGGGAAAGGTCCGCGTTGGGGACGGCCGTGTAGCGCACGCCGTCCTCGGCAGGCAGCGGCACCGTGAGGTGCGAGATCTTCGAGGTGTAGCTGGTGCGTCCCTCGGGGTCTACGACGCAGAAACGCTTGGGGTTGAACTCGCCGTTGGCGGAGTCCTCGTTTCTGGCGACGATGGTCGACCCGTCGTAGCTGGCCTTCTTGCCAACCAGGATGGTGGTGCAGGGCATGGTGCCTCCTTGGTCTGGTGTGTGGTGCCGGCATCTCGCGCCGGCGCGTTCTCACATGCCATAGTATGCCCACCTGCCGCGGCACCTGCATGCAGGCTTGTGCGCATGTTACGGAAGGCGCACGAGTGGGCCGTCGCCGCCGTGTTCCGGGCGAAATCCCCGTCATACTGTGGTGGCACAAAACGCGGCCTCCCTGGTGGCATTTCTTGCCGGGTACGCCGCCTGCGAGTTAGACGAGAGGAACCACGAACAATGACCATGACCTTCAAGCGCCGTCTGCCCATCCCCATGGAGATCCGCGAGGAGATGCCCCTCTCCGCGGACATGGCGGCGAGAAAACCCGCCTTCGACGCCGAGGTGGCGGCGATCATTCGCGGCGAGTCCCCGCGCCGCCTGCTTGTGATTGGGCCCTGCTCGGCCGACCGCGAGGACTCGGTCCTCGACTACGTGACGCGCCTTGCCAAGCTTGCCGACGAGGTAAAGGACAAGCTCCTCGTGGTGCCGCGCGTCTACACCAACAAGCCTCGCACGCGTGGTACCGGCTACAAGGGGCTTCTCCACAACCCCGACCCCGAGGCGCCGGCAGACCTCCTCGAGGGCGTGAAGGCCATCCGCCGCATGCACTTGCGCGTTGTGGAGGAGACCGGCATGTTCACGGCGGACGAGATGCTCTACCCCGCCAACTTCCAGTACCTCATCGACCTTCTCGCCTATGTGGCCGTGGGCGCGCGCTCGGTGGAGAACCAGGAACACCGCCTGGTGGCGAGCGGCGTCCCCATGCCCGTGGGCATGAAGAACCCCACGGGCGGCTCCACGGCCGTGCTTCTCAACTCCATCTACGCCGCGCAGGCGCCCCAGACCTTCATCTTCCGCAACTGGGAGGTCGAGACCACTGGAAACCCGCTGGCGCACGCCGTGCTTCGCGGCTACGTTGGGCCGGACGGGGCAACGTATCCCAACTACCACTACGAGTACCTTGAGCGCCTGGCCGACAGGTACGATCCCGAGAAGTTCGAGTTCCCGGCCGTGGTCATTGACTGCAACCACGACAACTCCGGCAAGCGTCCGCTTGAGCAGGCTCGAATCGTGGACGAGGTGCTGGACTCCGTGCGGCGTTCCGAGCGCATCGCGGGACTCTTCCGCGGCTTCATGGTGGAGTCCTACCTGGTGGACGGCAACCAGCCCGTAGGCGGTGGCGTGTACGGGCAGTCCATCACCGACGCCTGCATTGGCTGGGAGGGCACGGAGCGCCTGGTGCGCGACATGGCCGAGCGCCTGTAGTGGCGCGGCGACGCGCGTGGCGTGTCGCGTGTCGCCAATAGCCTCCATTTGGAGCGTTTTGCAACGCAGAAGGCCTTCCGGAGACAATTTGTCGCCGGAAGGCCATTTCTGGTGAGTTTTTCAACAGTATCGGCCCTCCGGCGATAATGCGTCCCCCCGCGGCTTTCAGAAAACCCCAACTTCTTATTAAGTTCCCGTCGAGCCTTGCGCTCCCTCCGTGTGGCTTGGACCACTTTGGGTCCCTTAACGCCCCTGCTTCAGCGGCGTTTAAGCCCCGCGTCATACCTTGGAATTCAAGGTAGCTGAACGAGGAGGGGTCACCATGAGTCTCACGAGAAGGCAGTTCTTCCGGGCCGGGGCCATCACCTGCGCGTCGGCGGCGGCCATCGCGGCAGTTGGCGCTGCGGACCCCGCTTCTGCAACCGAGACTGGCCCCACACTGGTGTCCCTCGCGGACGCCGCGCCGGTCGACGAGGGAACGTACGGCTCGCTTGTCTCGTCCTTTGCGGTCATAAGCGACACGCACGTGGACGATGACGCCCCAGACTACGACGACAACCTCGGGAACGCCCTTGGGGACATCGCCGAGAACTGGGATGCCGTTGACTCCGTGGTGGTCAACGGAGACATTACGAACAACGGCTATCAGTACCAGTACGACATCTTCGAGCGGCGCGCCCAGGCGGCGGGCTTCTCGTTCCCGGGTTCCTTTACCTGCGTGATGGGCAATCACGAGCAGATGGGCGACGGCACCCACACACGCGAGAGCGTCGAGAGCCTGCACGCCAACTTCCTGGAGAGGACCGGTGCCAGCTCCGTCTACTATGACCGCTACGTGGGCGGCTCGCACGTTATTGCACTTGGCCCTGACGAGTACGTCTCGCCCTACGACGTCTCGACGACAGACACCTTCAAGCTCAGCGCCGCGCAACTGTCGTGGCTCTCTGGCCTTCTCGACGAGGACCAGGCCGCCGGCGTGCCCTCCTTCGTCTTTGTCCACGAGCCGCTGCAGTATACCGTCACGGATTCCTATCCCGGTGGCTGGGGATTCGAGAACTCACTCGAGGATGACGCCGACCTTCGCTCTGTGGTCTTTTCCCACGCAGGTGCCATTCTCTTCACAGGCCACACCCACGCCTACCCGGACGTCGTGCAGCGCAACCGAGGAGGCAACCTCTTCGTGGGCACGGGCTCTGTTGCCTACGCGTACGCCCAGGGCGAGACGTACCTCACCGACGACGGCAGCTACGACTCCTTTGGGTGGCTCGTTCGCCACCACGAGCGGGCCGTCGAGTTCTGCATGCGCGACTGTCTCAACCACGAGTGGGTCAAGGGTTCGCACTACCTGTGCCGGCTGGGACCGCGCTAGGTGCGCGTACACAGGAACTTACGTGGATATCAACGTACGGTCGTAGCCCACTTCCTCTCCACTGGTAGACCACTGCGCCCAAGGATGCCCTCGCAAAAGTAAACTTAGGCTTGGCAAGCGTCGGTTGGGACCTTGTTGGGGGGTATCAAATGCGGAAAGAACTGGAGGAGAAGGCGCTCTGGCTCACGCGGGAGCTTCTCAGACGCTTCTGGCAGCTTGACATCGAGTACGCCCTGTCGCTCTGCGCCAACAACGTGATGTGGGTGGCGCCCGAGCAGAACCGTTACATGCGCGGCATCGATGCGATGCGCGCGGACCTCGAGGAGAACCTCAAGGAGCTTGTGCCCTGCCGTCAATCGCAGCAGGAGTACACCGTTGTCCAGAACTGCGGGCGAGCCCTCTCGATCATCGGCCGCTACATCGTGACAACCGACGCCGGAGCGTCCGTCTTTGCGCGGGTGCAGCAGCGCATGCAGATCATCTGGGAACTCATTGACGGCGAGCTCCGCATTCGCTCGCTTTACATCTCGCACCCCAGAAACGAGCTGCCCGTCGCGTCCGGGGAGTCCTTCTGCAACGTTATCGGTCGCGCTGCCAAGCGCTACCTCGATGACCGCACTGCCGATAAGACCGACCAGCATCGCGTGGAGATTTACGACCGCGAGGGCACGATGCACCTTGTGGCACCCATGGATGTCACTCTCGTCGAGGCGGTGGGCAAGCGCTCCCGCTTGAGCCTGGCGTACGGCTCGTTCGAGACGCGCGCCTCGTTTGGTGAGGCGGTCGCCGTCTTTCCACACCTCATGAAGGTCCACCGCAGCTACGCCGTGAACCCTGAGCGTATCCATGCCGTTGACCAGACGTCCATCATTATGGAGGGCAACGAGCGAGTCCCGCTTCCCAAGGCGCGCCGCGCAGAGGTCATGCAGCGGATTCGTGCCCTTGCGGACGGTGAGCTGGACTAGAGCAGTCTGCCCCGGGTGCTTCTGTGTCTCTCGCTGGCTGGTTGCCCTTGTTGGCATCCGGTGAAAACGCGCGCGAGAACACCCGGCCAAAGACTGCTGCGAGGAACTGGTTGAAGAGCGTCCCCGTCATCACGGGGAACATGGTCGCCGCGGGGAAGTACGCCTGCGCGATGACGGCGCCGGCCGAGATATTCCTGAGCGCCGAGCAGAACGTGAGCGTCACGGCCTGCTCGCGCTCCAGGTGCATGAGGCGTGTGGCGGCAAAACCCCAGAGGTAGCCCGACGACGCCATGGCCGCAATGAACACCATGACGCCGGCGAGCTCCGGCGTGAGGTTGAACATGAAGTCGTGCAGGCTCGTCGAGTTTGTGGTGATGACGAGAATCACAAAGATGCGGGCGAGTGGCGCTAGGGCGGGGGAGAGCGTCGCCTTGACGCGGCCGCGCGTTGCCTGGTTGAGTGCGGTGGCGGCGAGCGCTGGCAGCGCAATCATGACGAGCATGTCAAAGAACATGCCAGCCGCGTCAACCTGCACCGTTGCGCCCACCAGGAGCCTCAGAGTTGCGGGGATGGTCACGGGCGAGTTGAGCGTCGAGATGAGCAGCGTTCCCAGAGCGAGCGACATGTCGCCAGCGTAGATGCCTATCCACATGGTGGACGTCACCGCGATGGGGACCGAGTACTCAAGAACAATGCCGGCCACGATGTTTGGGTCCGAGAAGAGAAGCCCGCCCAGCACCCAGCCCATAAGCGGCATGAGCACCTGCGAAATCGCAATGGCAACGAGCATGGGGGCGGGCCGTCTGAAGGTGCGCGCCAGGTTGAAGAAGTTGTTACCCAGAGAACCTTGGAAGGTCACAAAGGCAAACATGGGCGTGACCAGGGGCTTGAGGACAGCGAACGCGTCGGGTGCGCAGACGCCAAACACCAGGCAGAGAGGTACCAGAAACACCATGTTGTGGGCGATGATGTCGCCCAGGCGCCTCCATACTGCCATGCAGCCGTCCTCCTTGCCTGCGAAACCCGCCTGCCTTCCTGCAAAAACTCTGAACAGGCTAGGCCCTGTATGTTTCCTGGTTGCGTCGGGGCGGTGCGCGGCGGCAATAATGCGCAAGAACAACATGCGTATAGGGGTGTTGCGGTATGTCCGGCGGTGTGCCTGACTTCCTCGACTGGCCCGCGATTCTCGGCTGGCGCCCGTGTCTCTCTCGGCTGGCGTCCGATCCTCGCCAATTATTGCGCGCTATTTCTGGCGAGAAGAGCGTTTTCCCAGTTGAGCCCCAGAATGCCCGGAAAAAACGTTCAATAATCCGGCCTCGGGGACAGCCCTGACGGACCAAATCAGGGGAGGACCACTTTTTCGGTTCGCGGCGGTTTCAGCAGCGAGCCTCGGCTCCGGACTAGTCCTTCTCGTCCGTGCGATGCAGCAGCTTCTCCAGACGCTCGCGATTGATCCACACGTGCGCCAGTGCGCAGAGAAGGAAGAGCACGGCACCGCAGACGTGTGCGAAAAACGCCGGCGTTCCCACGGTATCGTCAAAGCTCAGGCCCTCAGCCATGCGCGCGTGCATCAGGCTGCCGCCGCTCACCAGCACGATGGCGAGAAACACTACCATCGCCAGGCCTAGGCAGCAGTCGATTCGTGCCTCCTTGTTCATTGCCTTGCAGGTTACGTGCCTGGTGGTCTGGACAATCTTCCTGTGGCTTACCACGCCGTGCACCACCAGCAGCACCACAAACAGCAGGGCAACCAGGGCGTGTGCGTGCGGCTCCACGTGCCCTGTCATGTAGGTCCCCACAAGCAGAACCGCCAGTGCAATGTCGATGCAGAAGCTTGAGCATGCGCTTCTGGGTGTCCATGGGTGCCTCTCTGCTTGCCTGCGGCCGTCGTGTGGGACCGTGTCCGTCACATGTAAGCCAAGGCTAACAATTGGCAACGCGCATTGCCCCGCATGGCGCCGTCTACAAGAAAAGAGAAAATACCTGCAAAATGCCTTGAGGACGAGGACGCCCGACTTTGGACTAGGCTGCCTAGTCCTTGCGCGCCGGTCTACTCCGCCCCTGGCTGGCCATCGGCAAGCTGCGCGCGAAGCGCCGCCACCAGGAACTCAGTTGCTCCCGCGCCCGCGCGGGAGTCGTAGTAGTCACGGAACCTCTCGTCCGCAAGGTACATCTCGCCAAGCACCAGGTGTGCCTGGCCGGAGTAGCGGCCCTCGCCCCAGTAGCCGCAGATCCAGCGTCGGTGCATCTCCACCAGCTTCTGTGCCGCGTCGCCAGCGGGGTCGCCCGTTGCCATGGCACCCTTGAGCTGCCGAATGATGCCCTGCTCAAGCTCGCGCATCTCGTCCCAGTCCTGCTCGCTTATTGCGCGCACGAGCTCGTTGGCGGCGTCTACCGCGTCATCGCCGTAGCGCTCGCGTGCCTCTGCACCATAGGTGTTCTCGTTTGTCTCGATGGCCTGCTCCTTAAGGCCGCGGAAGCGCTCCTCGTTGGTCATGGTCTGCCGCCCCTTCATCGTCGCAACGGTCTTTTCCACCGTCTCTACCAGCACCTCGAGCTCGCGCTGACGTGCGCGCAGGGTCTTGAGGTGCTGCTTGAGAGCCTCCTTTGCGTTGTAGCCGGGGCTCTCCAGCAACCCTCTAATCTCGGAGAGCCCCATCCCGCACGCGCGAAACAGGAGCACCTGCTGAAGCCGCTCGACGTCCTTCTCGCCATAGCGCCGGTAGCCGTTCTCGCCGCGTGTGGGCGAGAGAAGCCCCAGGTCCTCGTAGTGGCGAAGCGCCCGCTCCGTCGCGCCGGACATGCTCGCCAGCTCTCCTATCGTGTATGTCTGGTCAGCTGACTGCGCCTCTCTCATGGTTGTCTCCTCTCGCGCGTTGAGCAGACGATAAACCCTCACGCAGCGTGAAGGTCAAGGGCGCAACGTTGCGTCCCCGCGATCTTGGTCTCGGCTGCGGCTCTGCTCGCATGAGACAAAGGGACAGTCCCTTTGTCTCATGCGCCTCTCCCAGGTGGTCAATTTGCGTAGGCCAACAATTCCGAGAAAATGTGGCCTGCGTTGCCGCGATAATGAGTTGCTTCTAAAGGAAAAGGTGTGGCAATTCCCAGCCTACGGGCACGGACTTAAGGGGCTACGGCCCTCACATCACGCAAGACAGGAGAAATTAGTACATGGCCACAAGAGCAGAGATCATGGAGAAGCTCGGCGAGGTCCAGCACATGCTGAACATTGCTCGCCACAACCGCAAGGAGCAGGAGGAGGCCACCGACGCCAACGTCGCGCGCGTGCTTGCGCTCCTGCGTCTCAAGAGCGAGATTTCCGTCGAGGAGATGTCGACTGTCCTCGGCATTGGTGCAGACGCACTCGGAACCACGCTTGGAAACATGTCTAACGATGACCTCGTCGTTGTTACCAAGGACGAGGATGACAATGTCCAGTCCGTCACCCTTGGCGAGAAGGGCCAGGAGGAGCAGCCCAAGCCGCGCGACCTCCAGAACGTTGCGCTCGACGGCTTCACGGACGACGAGGTAGATGTGTTTGCCTCGTTCCTTGACCGCATCGAGGCCGGCGTTGCGACGGAGATCGGCGAGGACTGGAAGGAGCGCGAGCAGGAGCGCCTTGCCAAGAAGCGCGATGATCGCGATGACCGCAAGCCCTTCGACCGCGGTGATCGTGGCGACCGCGATGGTCGCGGCGGCTTCCGTGGCGGGAACGACCGCGGTGGGTACCGCGGCGGCAACGACCGTGGCGGCAACGACCGCGGCGGCTACCGCGGCGGGAACGATCGCGGTGGGTACCGTGGCGGCAACGACCGTGGCGGCAACGACCGTGGCGGCTACCGTGGCGGCAACGACCGCGGCGGCTACCGTGGCGGCAACGACCGCGGCGGCTACCGTGGCGGGAACGACCGCGGCGGCTACCGTGGCGGGAACGACCGCGGCGGCTACCGCGGCGGCAACGACCGCGGCGGCTACCGCGGCGGCAACGACCGTGGCGGCTACCGTGGCGGCAACGATCGCGGCGGCTACGGCCGCAGCTTCCGCAACGAGGACTAGTTCCTTCTCGCAGACGCTTCGCATATATAAGGTATGAAAGAAGGGGGCAACGGGTTTTCCGCTGCCCCCTTTCTCTATGTAAGGTATGCCGTTGCGGCGTTGTCGCGGATATCGAACGGTTGGATGCCGTTAAACGGTGGGTACGGGCGGCATCAGAGAAGTACCGCAGGTTCCGAACGGTTAAGCCCCTCTAAACGTTCGGAAAATTACCAACCGGTGAGATCGCACGCCAATGAGCGAGAGGGATCAGCCGGTATGTCGCCGGAAGACGATATTTGGTTGCAATTCTCGCCAAAAGGGACGTTCCGGCGACTGCGCACCCTTCCAAGAGGGGGCTCGGCTTTACGAGAAGGCAACTCCTAAAGATGTGCATCGGTGACCCAACGAGAGGAGAGGATGTTACCCAGATCCGTAACCTGCGATTACAGACCACTTATGTAGGAAACATGGAGGAAACAAACGAGACTTCCCAGGCGGGTGTAAGGCGCGTATATTACTTCCTCGCGCGGCGCACCCCCCACAAGGACGGACGCCGCGGGGC
>ERZ841120.245-NODE-245-length-46800-cov-4.625500_pt1 | contig 46800 bp, 46 predicted proteins | sample MGYA00519572_ERZ841120 | MGnify/ENA primary metagenome ERZ841120 (study PRJEB31850, sample SAMEA3708890) | human gut metagenome | biome: human gut; feature: human-associated habitat; material: faeces | place: China | collected 2014 ...
TTTAGATGAAATTAGGCTTTATTGGTGCAGGAAACATGGCCAGGGCGATTATCAACGGCTTGATTGCTGAACAAAAGATTTCTGGTGAGGACGTGTACATACACAGTGCTCACAAAAGCAGCTATGAAAGCTATGCGAAAGAAAAATGGCTCAATCCTTGCGAAAGCAACTCAGATGTTGTCAAAAACGCAGAGATTGTTTTTCTGGCAGTCAAACCAATCGTTGCCAAAGACGTTTTGGAAGAAGTCAGCACTGAATTTGAAAGGAAGAATCCGGTGCTCGTTTCGATGGTTACGGGCGTCAGCATTGCAGAGCTGGCTGATGCGCTGCATTTTCCGGCGGCCAAAATCATCAGAATCATGCCGAACGTAAACGTTGAAATCGGTGAGGGAATGACTGCCCTGAAGGCAGGCGAAAAGGTGACTGAAACCGAATTTTCCGAAGTAACGGATCTTTTTGATTCTATCGGCAAGACGACTGAAATGGAAGAAAAGGACTTCAGCACGTTTGTCGCGCTTGCGGGCAGTTCTCCCGCTTACGTGTATCTCTTTATCGACGCGATGTCTCGGTCGGGCGTCAAGTACGGGTTAAGCAAGAGACAGGCGACTGAAATTGCGGCTCAAGCCGTTTTAGGAAGTGCGCTGAAGGTTTTGGAAGCATCCAAAAGCCCGATGGACCTTGTTGATGACGTCTGTTCTCCGGGCGGAACGACGGTTGCCGGACTTTTAGCGATGGAAGAATACGGGTTTACGACTTCTGTCATTAAAGGGTTAGACGCGACAGTTGCCAAAGACAAAAAATAATAGCCGTTTGCTTGACTTCTTGGTCTATACCAATTATGATTGAACTGTAATCAAAATTAAGAAAGCGGGTTCAATTATGAGCAAGGTTATCAAACATGCAGTAATTTATACTGGTTCAGAGAAGATTGAGGATGGTTACATCAGGTTTGACAAGCAGATCGAAGCCGTCGGCAGGATGAGCGAATATGTTTGCCAGTCTTCTGATGATGAAATTGTTGACGTGCTCGGCAAGACGATCGTGCCTGGTTTTATTGACGTTCATAGCCATGGCGGCTACGGTTTTGACACGATGGACGGCAATGCCGACGAAATCGATGAAATGGTAAATCACATGGTTTGCGAAGGCGTGACGACCTATTTTGCGACGACGATGACGCAATCTCACCAGAATATTGAAAATGCCTTGGCGGCCGTTAAGAAAGCCGCTGAAAAAAATCCCGTCATTCAGGGCGTTCATTTGGAAGGACCGTTCGTATCGCCTGTTTTCAAGGGAGCTCAGCCAGAAGAGTATATCGAAGCTCCGGACGTCGAGCTGTTCGATCACTGGAACAAGGTTTCCGGAAACATGATCAGGCTCGTGACGTATGCTCCTGAGCACAAGACTTCGCCTGAATTTGAACAGTATTGTCTGGAACACGGAATTGTTCCTTCATGCGGTCACAGCAACGCAACAAGAGAAGAAATGAAGCATTCGCGCGCAACGCATATCACGCACTTGTACAATGCTCAGCGCGAATTTAAGCACCGTGAACCAGGCGTAACCGGTCACGCTTTGCTTGAAGACAATATTCGCTGCGAAATGATTGCTGACGGATTTCATGTTTGCCCTGACATGATCAAGCTTGCCTATGAGCTGAAAGGAGCAGACAAGATTGACCTCATCACGGATTCAATGCGCGCCAAGGGCATGCCTGAAGGCGTTTCTGAACTTGGCGGTCAAAAGGTCATCGTCAAGGACAGACAGGCTCGCCTTGAAGACGGAACATTAGCAGGATCAGTTCTGATGTTTAAGGATGCATTTGTCAATATTATGAAATTCACCGGCTGCAGCATTGAAGATGCGGTCAAGATGAGTTCAGTCAACCAGGCGCGTGAATTCAACCTGACGTCCAAAGGCGCAATTGAAGCCGGCAAAGATGCAGATTTTAATATTTTCGACGATAAGATGGAACTTGAAGCAACGTACAGCTTCGGGAGGCTTTTTAAAGAATAATCAAAATTATGAAGGGTGATTTTTTATGGGTTCACCGGTTTATATTCAAATTCATAACCAGATAAAAAAAGATATTGAGGCTGGCGTGTGGGCTGTTGGTGATCGAATCCCCTCTGAACGTGAGCTTGCTTTGGAATTTAACGTCAGTCGAATGACTTTGCGTCAGGCGGTTCAGACTTTGGTCGAAGAAGGAATCTTGGAGCGCCAAGTCGGTGCCGGAACCTTTGTTGCACGCAAAAAAGTGCAGGAAAAAATGACCGGCGTGACGAGTTTTACGGAGTTGATGGAAGAACAAGGCAAAAAACCTTCCAGTCGAACTGTTTCTTATTTGGTGACGACTCCTTCTTTGAGCGAAATGGAACGATTGAAGCTTAAAGACGATGAAAAGGTTCTTCGAATGGAGCGTATCCGTTATGCGGACGAAGTGCCTATCTGTTTTGAGGTCGCTACGCTTCCCTATAGTCTCGTCAAAGATTACGAGCGTAATCAGATTACCACGTCGCTTTATCGAACGCTTGAAGAAAGCGGACGGAAAATCGGTCACGCGCAACAAAGCGTCTCTGCTCAGGTTGCATCAGAAAGGATTGCCGAGTATTTGAACATCAAACGCGGTTCGGCAATTCTCAGGCTGAGACAGATTACGGAACTTGGCGACGGGACACCGTTTGAATATGTCAGGACACAGTATGCCGGCGACAAATTCGAATTTTACCTGGAAAAGTAACGAATCGAATTTCTTTTGAAGCGGATCTTAACGAACGATCGTGTCGAAAGCACGGTCGTTTTTTGTTTTACCGTGATAAATGCCTGGTTTTTGTCTACCTGGCTCTTCGAAACTAAGGCGCGCAGCCTCGAAAGTAGAACAAAATCCCCGAAAATTGAAAAAATGTTCTACCGCCGCCACCAAATTCGACCCGCGCGGAACCAAAAGTAGAACAAAAATCCAAAAAATTGGAAAAATGTTCTACTCGGTTGCTTTCGCCAAAGCAGTGTTGTCTCAGATTACGGGCAAATCTTAAAAAACGTTGCCCGTAAGCCAGTTTGACGCATTGATTGAGCAGGCGATACGCAGTGCTGCATTTGACAAAAAATCTGTTTTCATGTCTCAAAATTGAAAAAATGCCGGATGAAATCAGTCGACCTGCGCCTTCATTTGTTCGATGCTTCATTTATTTCAAGGGTGAAACGGGACTTTTTCCAGACCCTTCTTTTGAAAAAATAAAAAAACCTGAGCCCGATAAAAGGCTCAGGAGCTGGCGCTTATTTTCCGAAAAATTTGTATCGGTAAACCAAGAGCAGATATTTCGGCAATGCCATCATGCGCAGGAATCTGGTCGGTTCCTTATAGAGACGATAAAGCCACTCGATGTGGTGATCGATCCACCATTGCGGAGCGCGCTCGGCGTAACCGGCTAAAACGTCGAAAGAACCGCCGATTCCCATCCAGATGGCGTCGGTGACGCGTCTGTTTTTTTCAATAAAGTATTCCTGCTTCGGAAAACCCAAAGCACAGAAAACGAAATCGGGTTCCGAAGACTGAATTTCACGAACGATTCCTGACTCGTCTTTGAAGTATCCGTCATGAAAGCCGGCGATGACGATTCCAGGATACGTTGCCTTGATTTTTTCGATCATCGTCATGATGACTTCGTTTTTTGCACCGAGGAAGTAGATTTTCTTACGTTCTTCATCGCACCATTTCAGGATGGCAGTCATCGTGTCGAAACCGGTGACGCGTCCCGGAAGACTTGATCCGAGAATTTTGGCGCCTTTGACGATGCCGATACCGTCTGCCGTGAGATAGTCCGCACCTTTGATGACTGAAGAATATTCAGGATCGTTCAATGCGGTCAAAACGATTTCCGGATTGGCCGTCACCACGAAACGATTTTTGTGAGAAAGGCTGTCTTTTTTTAATTGTTCGACGAATTCCTGTTGGGTAGCTTTGATGAAGTCAAAACCCAAGACGTTGACCGTTGAAAATGGCTGGGTCATTTATTTACCTGCTTTCTTTTTTGTCTCTAACAACAATTATAACGTTGATTTGCCTTAAGTGGTACAATTATATTTATAATGAAATTTTAGTTTAAAAGGCGTACAATGAATACGATGATATATTTTATGACATGAAAGAGAGGAAACGTTATGCGTCCTTTGCAAAAACAAATTATTGATGAACTTAAGGTTTTGCCTGAAATTGATCCTGAAAAAGAGATTCGTCGCTCAGTCGATTTTATTAAGGCATATCTTTTGAAATATCCGTTTTTCAAATCCATCGTGCTTGGCATCTCCGGAGGCCAGGATTCGACGCTTTGCGGAACGCTTTGCCAAAAAGCAATCAGCGAGCTTCGTGAAGAAACGGGAAACTCTGATTACAAGTTTATTGCCGTTCGCTTGCCGTATGGCGATCAAGCCGATGAACAGGATGCAATGGACGCAATCGAGTTCATGAAAGCTGACAAGACCGTGCGCGTCAACATCAAACCGTCAAGCGATGCGATGATGGAAGCCGTTGAAGCAAACGGGCTGACGGTCAGCGATTTCAATAAGGGAAATATCAAGGCTCGCGAACGCATGATTGCGCAATATGCGATTGCGGGTTCCGAAAACGGAGCCGTTGCCGGGACTGATCATGCTGCTGAAGCCGTGACCGGATTCTATACGAAATACGGTGATGGCGGTGCCGACATCTGCCCTCTTTGGCGGCTTGACAAGCGCCAAGGTCGTGCGATGCTTAAACTTTTGGGTGCTCCGGAACATTTGTATCTCAAGACGCCGACCGCCGATCTTGAAGAAGATCGACCGGCATTGCCTGATGAAGCAGCTTTGGGCGTAACATACAAAGACATTGATGATTATTTGGAAGGACGCGAAGTCGAAGAAAAAGCTGCCGAAACGATCGAAGGATGGTATCTGAAGACGCAGCACAAGCGTCATCTGCCGATTAACGTGTATGACGAGTTTTGGAAGTAAAGGGGGATTTCAATGAAACGCAGAGCAGATTTTGGACGCTACGTCAGCGTTTTGGCCGAAGTGATGGAAACAACCGAAAATATGGGCGAAAAGCTCAATCCGTTTTTTGAAACGTTCAGGAAAGCTATTGACGAAGGAAAAGACATTTCCCCTGAAGATTATGACAAGACAAAAGCTGAGTTTGAAAACGGCGTTGAATTGTACGAGAATAACCTCAGAAAATTGCAGGGACTGGAAGCTCCGATTGCGATTATCGGGGTGCATAAGAAACTTGTCGGAGCATATCGTCGTTTTTATGAAGGCTGCGCTCATATGAATTCATCAATCGATTATGCCGGAAGATGGGTTGATGCGGAGCAGTTTGACGTCTCTGAAAAAGAGCAAGGCAATGCCATGGACGACATTGCCAGATTCGTCAAGAAGATTATGAGATAAAAGGAACCGCGTCTGGGATTTCGGACGCGGTTTTTATTGTAATTTTTTGATCAGGCAGATAGAATAAAAAAAGAAATCGGAGGGATGCACGTGGAAAAAAGATATTTAGAAATCATTGCTCAAACCATGCCTTACAAAAAGCATCAGATCGAGGCTGTTTTGAAGATGCTTGAAGAAGGCAATACGGTGCCGTTTATTGCTCGCTATCGCAAAGAAAGAACGGGGAGTCTGGATGAAGTTCAAATCAAAGACATCAGCGATGCGTACCAACGAGTCGAAAAAATCGAAAAAAGACGCAGCGATATTGAGGCAAGAATCGAAGAACTCGGCAAGTTGACCGAAAATCTGAAAAAATCAATCGACGCAGCTGAAACGATGCAGCAATTGGAAGATCTGTATTTGCCATACAAGCAAAAAAGACGAACAAAGGCCCAGGCTGCAAAGGAAGCGGGCTTGGAGCCGTTTGCGCTGTGGATGCTGACGTTTCAAAAAGAAACGGTTGAGTCAAAAGCAAAAGCAGTTGCCCGGAAATTAGGCCTTGAAGAAGAAAAGACGGCCATTGACGGTGCAATGGAAATTTTGGCCGAAAATTTTGGCGAAAATCCGCAAACAAGACAAATGGTACGTGATCTGGCCGATAATCGCGGCAAAATCGTTTCCGTCAGGAAAAAGAATGCAGAAGATGCGCAGGAAGTTTATAAAAACTATTACGAATTTGAAGCATTGGCCAAAAAACTCACGTCATATCAAGTATTGGCGCTTGATCGCGGGGAAAAGCAGGGCGTTTTACGGGTCAAGCTGGAACTTGACGATGAGCGAATCTTGAATCAGATGTACCGCCATTATGCCAAAAATCATGAAGAAGATTCGGCAGGATATGTCAAAAAGGCCTGCGACGATGCGTACAAACGCTTTATCAAGCCGGCAATCGAACGCGAATTACGCAGCAATTTGACGGAGACGGCCGATAAAAAGGCAATCGAAGTTTTCGGAGACAATCTTTACCATCTGTTGATGCAGGCACCGCTTAAAGGGCGCGTCGTACTAGGACTTGACCCGGCTTATCGGACAGGATGCAAACTGGCGGTCGTCGATGAAACGGGCAAGTTTTTAGCCAAAGCGGTCATTTACCCGCATGAAAAGCACAAAGGCGAACGCGTTGATCAAAGGCGAGTCGCAGATGCGAAAAAGACGCTCAAGACCTTGATTCAAAAGTATGACGTCAAGACGATTGCCATCGGAAACGGAACGGCAAGTCGCGAATCAGAAAGTTTTGTCGCAAACGTTTTAAAGGAAATCGATGAAAAAGTCTCTTACGTAATCGTCAACGAGGCCGGTGCTTCGGTCTATTCGGCAAGCGAAATTGCCAGAAGAGAATTCCCGGACTTCAACGTCGAAGAGCGTTCCGCGGTCAGCATCGCACGCCGTTTGCAGGATCCGTTGGCAGAACTGATCAAAATTGATCCGAAGGCAATCGGCGTCGGACAATATCAGCATGATCTGCCTGAAAAGGATCTGGATGAAAGGCTCAAGTTCGTAATCGAAACGGGCGTCAACAAGGTCGGAGTAAATCTGAATACTGCCAGTCCGCAGCTGTTGGAGCACATTTCGGGGCTGAATGCGACGACTGCACAAAATATCGTGGATTATCGTTCAGAAATCGGGCGATTTGAAAAAAGGGCGCAGTTAAAAAAGGTCAAGCGCTTAGGTGACAAGGCATTTGAACAGGCTGCCGGCTTTTTGCGCATTCCAAACGGCAAGGAACCGCTTGATAATACGGACATCCACCCCGAAAGCTACGATCTGGCGCGCCGATTGTTGACGGAGACTGGGATAAAAAATGCAGAGCTGTCGACAAAAGCCGGTTTGGAAAAGCTCAGTTGCTTTGATCCGCAGACTTTTGCGAATAAAACGGGCGCAGGCGTTCAGACCGTTGAAGACATTGTGGAAAGTCTGAAAAAACCCGGGCGCGATCTGCGCGATTCGATGCAAAAACCGCTGCTGCGCTCGGATGTTTTGCACCTTGAGGATTTAAAAGAAGGCATGAAGCTTCAAGGCACGGTGCGCAACGTCGTGGATTTCGGGGCATTTGTGGATATCGGGGTCAAACAGGACGGTCTTGTTCACGTCTCCAAGCTCAAGAAAGGTTTCGTTAAAAATCCTTCCGATGTCGTGTCCGTGGGGGATATCGTGGACGTGTGGATTGACAGCGTGGATGAAAAACGCGGTCGCATTCAATTAACGATGGTGGATCCAAAGAATGAATGATCAAGCGCTTCAAGGACTGGTCGAAAAAATTTCTTCAGAAGATTTCGGACGCAAATTCAAACACCGTGCCTTCTTTAACGGGCGCTTAAGAACGACGGGCGGAAGATATCGATTGAAAGACCACGATATTGAGATCAATCCCAAAATGTTGACGGAACATGGTTCGAACGTGCTGATAGGCATCATTAAACATGAGTTGTGTCATTATCATCTGCATTTGGAAGGAAAAGGATACAAGCATAAGGATCCGGAATTCAAGGCATTATTGAAAAAAGTCGACGGCTTGCGTTACGCACCGGAATCAAAATCTGAAAAGCCAGGGGTTGAAAGATTTTATATCTATGAATGCGAAAAATGCGGGATGCTTTATCAACGCAAACGTCGCGTCAATACCGCGCGCTTTGTCTGTTCAAAGTGCCGCGGAAGCATTAAATTGGTCGAGATTCGTGAGTATCGATAATTTTTTTTGAAAAAGACTTGCGTCTGCTGAAAATGACTGTTATAATGAATAACGTTGTCGCGGGTATGGCGGAATTGGCAGACGCGTCAGACTAAGGATCTGGTGGGCGTTGAGCCCGTGATGGTTCGAATCCATTTACCCGCATAACGCAAGCTGCAGTGCTGAGAAATCGGTCTGCAGCTTTTTTAATGCGTTCGATTGTTTTGAATGATCAAAGTATTCCGCATTAATGAAAAAACTGGTAAGATATACCTTGGAAAGATTCGAAAGGATACGAAACATATGTCTGTTAAAATCAGTGCGAGCGCAGGCTACCTGCCCAAAAGAATTGTTACGAACGACGAACTGGCATCAATTATGGAAACTTCCGACGAATGGATCAGAAGTCACACCGGTATTGAAACGCGTCATTTTGCAATCGGAGAAAACACGTCCGACATGGCTGCAAAAGTAGCCGTCAGTCTGATGGAAAAAGCCGAAGTCAGTCCTGAAGAAATCGATCTGATTATCGTTTCGACGATTTCTCCGGATTCGATCACGCCGTCAACTGCAGCTTTGGTTCAAGGAAAGACCGGTTGCGTCAACGCATTTGCATATGATATTTCTGCCGCTTGTGCCGGATTTGTTTTTGCGTTGTCCACTGCAGAAAAGTTTATTCGCTGCGGTCAGTACGAAAAAGCAATCGTCATCAGCGCAGAAACGAATTCCAAGATGATGGATTTCAAGGATCGAACGTCTGCCGTCTTTTTTGGCGACGGAGCAGCCGGAGTCTTGTTGGAATCAAGCCAAAACCCCGAAGATGAAAGCTTCATCGCAGAAGAACTGCATGCAAAAGGAAACGGGGAAGTCATCCACAGCGGACGCATCGAACCGATTCAGGCAATTTCTGCTGAAAATTATCCAAAGATGGATGCTTTTTACCAAGACGGCCGTTCCGTTTATAATTTTGTGACCGACGAAATTACCGTTCATATGCGCGAATTTTTGGAAAAGGAAGGTCTGAAACCTGAAGACCTTGATTTGGTGATCACGCATCAGGCCAATCTGCGTTTGATTGAAAATATTGCCAAGGCCTTGAATCTGTCGCTTGAAAAATTTCAGATCAACGTTCAAACGGCCGGAAACACTTCATCGGTCGGAATCCCGTTGGCCTTGTCGGAAGCACTTGCTCAAGGCAAGAGGCCGAAACGCTGCCTGTTGACGGGCTTCGGTGCCGGGTTGGCTTATGGCAGCTTGTTGCTTAGATTTTAGTTTTTGGCCCCTTGTCCTTTGACAGGCGGACTTTTTGCGTGTGAAAAAGCTGCCTTTTCCAAAAAGGCGATGCTGCTCGACCAAACTTAGCCAAGATCTCACAGTCAAATTTACCGCCAAACTATTTTTGGTTATTTCCATCGTGGAAAGCAAACGTCTTTCATACGAAAAAAACCGGATCAGATTTGCAATTAATTGCAAATCATCCGGTTTTTTGATTTGAGGCATAATTTTTTACAGCCTCCATCATGTGCTTGTTATTGTCCAATTGCCTTGGCGCCTGCGATGGCCTGTTCGGCAATGCCTGTATCGTCGGTAAACGTTTCGGTCGATTCTTCCATTCCGAGTTCTTCACGAATGTTTTTTGAAACGCGCGCTCGTTCCGTTGACGTTGCGACTTGCCATGAGGTTGAATCATACCATCCGTTTTCTCCCTGCAGACAATCGGATTTGATGTTTGAGGCAGCCTTTTTGTAATTTGTTTCGATGGCCCACATGTCATCGTAGCTGAGGTCGGTTTGCATGTTGTCTTTGACTGCCTTTAGAATGTCGTCAAATTTTGAGACGTTTGAAAAATTCAGAGCCTTCTTGGCAATAGCCTGAATGACCTGGCGTTGCCGTTTTTGACGACCGTAATCTCCGAGCGGATCATCATGGCGCATGCGAGCATAAGAAAGTGCTGATTTGCCGTCAAGAGTCGTTTTCTTGCCTTGAACCACGTCCGCATCTTCATATTGGAACGTCAGCGTCGGAGTGACGGTGATTCCGCCGATTGAATCAACGACTTGTCTTAATCCGCTCATGTTGAGCAGCACGTAATAGTCGATCGGAACGTCGAGCAGCTTTTGAATCGATTTGATGGCCGTGGGAACGCCGCCGACAGAATATGCGGAATTGATTTTGTCATACGGATCGCGGCAATCCGGAATTTTAAGCAAGGTATCGCGCGGGATGCTCGTCAAAGTCGTCCGCTGCGTCGTCGGATTGACGGTGGCGACAATCAGCGTATCGGTTCTCCCCGTATCGCTTCGGCCAAGGTCGCCAGTATCGGTTCCGAGCAGCAGAATCGAAATCGGTTTTTTTTCTTTTAAGACTTTTGAAACGTTGCGCGCTTTTTTGATTTTGACTTTTTTATATGTTGTAGTGATCGTCTTTTCAGCCGTATGTAGCATGCTGTAGAGATAAGCACCGCAACCGTAGAACCCGCCAAGCAAGGCAATGAGCAAAAAGCCGCAGACCCATTTTCTGATTTTGGTTTTTTCCGGCGAGTTAACGGATCGTTTAGTATGATCTGACATTTCAAATCCCCTTTGAATGAAATATTGAATAGTATCATTATACACATCTTAGCGGTTTCATGATAGATGAAGAGAAGAAGTTTAACGGATTCTAAAAATTCTTGAAATATTTTCGCAATAAAAGCGTTTTAGCGGAAAACGGCTAGTGCATTTGCCGACGTTAAATGCTATAATTTTGGAAAAAGATTAAAAAATAATGAAAAAGAAGGTAGATTATGCAAGTCTTTATGGAAAGCCTGTCGGGCGTTCTCGTTATTTTGGGGATGATTCTCGTCGGATATTGCTTGACTGAACACGGGTGGTTTAAAGGAGATGCCGACAAGCTGATTGCCAAACTGGTCACGCAAGTCTCGCTGCCGTGCTACATGCTCAGTACGATCACCGGAAAGTTCAAGGCGCATGAGCTTTTGGAAATGCTGCCCGATCTTCGGTTCCCGGTGCTTTCAATGATGATTTTAATGGCGATCGCATTTGCGCTGGTAAGAATTTTCAACATCAGAAAGGGTCGTCAAGGGCTGTTTACGTCGATGTTTTTCAACTCCAACACGATTTTTGTCGGACTTCCGATCAACCAGGCGTTGTTTGGCGATCGCAGCATTCCCTACGTTTTGATTTATTATATGGCCAATACGACGATTTTCTGGACGCTCGGAACGTTTTTTATCCAGCGCGACGGTGAAAAAGGAGCCAGGTTTGATTTAAAAAAGACGCTTGGCAAAGTCTTTTCCCCGCCTTTGCTCGGATTTATGCTGGGAATCGTGCTGGTTCTTCTGGACGTGCGACTGCCGACGTTCATCAATCGTGATCTGGCGTATCTCGGCAACCTGACGATTCCGTTGTCAATGCTGTTCATCGGAATTTCGGTATCTCATGCCGGCTTGGCACAGATGTCCTTGAAAAAGGACAATCTGCTGATTTTGTTCGGACGCTTCGTTTGCGCACCGCTTTTGATGACGGTTCTGGTGATTCATGCGCCGATGCCGACTCTGATGAAGCACGTCTTCATCCTGCAATCGGCGATGCCCGTGATGACGAATGCTCCCGTCGTTGCGAATCTGTATGGTGCCGATTCGTCTTATGCGGCCGTTATGGTAACGGAAACGACGCTGATGTCTTTGATCGTCGTGCCGATTCTCATGGTCATCATGCAGTCGCTTTAGATTAGAAAAAATGCAGAGCGGAATATTTCAAAACGTTGAAATATTCTGCTTTTTGTTTTTTTAAATGAGATTCTGAGTAAAGAATAAGCATCCGGAATCTCGATAAGCGGTTGGAAGCGTTTTAAATTAGAAAAAATAATTTGTAACAAAAGAGAAATATTACAGACTGTAATGTCAAAAACGAGACGAAAACAGTTTGAAAGCCGATAAAATGGCATTTATCCGGGTGCGCAGCAACCAGGGGGATCTTCGTGAAACATTTTTGTAACATTAGAGGCTTTTTTGGACGATTTTGTAAATTTACTGTAATTGAGTTGAGGATTGTTAAATGGTAACATAGCTATTGTACTTAAAACGAACGAAAGAAATTTCGGGATTCTGGTTAAATTTAGTTGTTTAGGAAGGTAGTCGCTAATGAGAAATTCTAAGTTGCTCAAGATAACGTTGACAGCTGCAGCAGCGTTGACGTTCGCAAGTTTTGCGGAATCATCCGCCAAAGCAGATACGCAGGCAGATATCGATGCAATCACGCAAAAGATCAAGGATACGGAAAAAAGCATCAAGGAAGGTCAGGAAAAACTTTCCAAGCTTGAAGATCTTCAATACCAAAAGTCAATGGAAATCGACGGTTTGAAGAAGAACATCAAGGCTCGCAAAGCTCAGCTTGCTCGTCAGGCACGTGCCGCTCAGGTCAACAATGCCGGTTCGATGATCGACTTTGTTTCAAAGTCAAAGAACCTGTCTGAAGCAATCAGCCGCACGTTTACGGTCGCAACTCTGGTTCATGCCAACAACCAGGCCGTTGCTCAGCAAAAAGCCGATCAAGAAAAGGTTGCTGCCGATAAGGCAGTCGTTGACAAGGCCGCAGCCGATCAGGCACAAGCAAACAAGAATTTCAACAATGATCTGGCACAATTAGCCGTTCAAAAGACGCAGCTTGAAGTCAAGAAGGCAAATGAAGACGAAGCTGCCAGGAAAGCTGCTCAAGAAGCAGAAAAGAAGGCAAGAGAAGCAGCTGAAAAAGTTGCCGATGCCAAAAACGAACGCGACGCGCAAAACGCTCTCAAGGATGCAAACAATGCGGTTGCTTCAGTTACGAAGTCAGATAACAACAATAACAACAATAACAACAATAATAACGTTGCTGCTCAAGCAAGCACGCAACAGACAAGCAATACGAGCGCTGCTCCGGCAGCCAAGTACGGCAGCGTTGTCGGTTACGCATTGTCGTTCCAAGGGGTGCCTTACGTTTACGGCGGCACATCACCTTCCGGCTTTGACTGCTCCGGCTTGGTTCAATACGTGTTTGCAGCTTTCGGCAAGCAGCTCCCAAGAACTGCTGGGGCTCAAAAAGCGGTATGTACGCCGATTTCTGAAAGCCAATTGCAGCCAGGCGATCTGGTCTTCTGGGGTACGGGACATGTTGGTATCTATATCGGCGGTGGAAACTTTGTGCATGCACCGACAACGGGGGATCACGTCAAAGTTACGTCAATGAATTATTATCATCCTGATTCATACGGACGCGTAAACTAAGGCGTTGCCGAATATAACTAAAACCAGAATTCTACGATATATAAATAAGTAAAAGAATCACAGTTTTCTGTGGTTCTTTTTTTTGCGAAAAAAAGCAGAAATATTTATTAATAAGCTTAAAAAGCATTGATATTTTGTCGATTGTCTATAAAAAAGGAAACTATTGGAGTTAAAAAAGTGGAGAAAGAAATTTGATTTTGGAGGAGATTTCATGCAGACGGTGACTTTTGAAAACAACAAGCAGGTTTTGGAATATGCAACTTTGAATGCTGACCAAATCCTTGTTTTATTTAGTACATATGTCGAAATCGAAATGATTGACGCAAAACTTCCGGAAAACGTGATTGTCGCATCGTCATTTGCGCAAACTTATGCGGGCGCACGCAAAGAACGCGGATTTACCGGGTTTGTCATTGATAAAGACGAATGCGAAATCGTGCCGATTGCCGATCTGCCGATTTTGTCGCGCTATGATCTGAAGAAAGCCTACGACAAGGTCAAAGACAATCCGAATGCTTTCATGTATCTGATTGCTGACGGATTGTCCGGTCAAGAAGACATGATTTTGACGAGTCTTTACTTCATGAGTCCTGATTTCAAGATGATCGGTGGTTCCGCAGGCGATACGAAACACGATGAAACGTTGATCTATTATGGCAGCCATCGTGTCAAGCATCTGTGCATTTTCGTTGATTGCAAAAAACGGACGAAACTCGTCAAGGAAAATATTTATGTGCCGACCGGAAAGAAGATGCTCGTGACGAATGCCGATCCGATCAAGCGGTGCGTCTATACGTTCAATAATCGGCCGGCCGATGAAGAGTATGCCAGAATATTGGGCATCCCGCTTTACGATTTGCATGATGCGTTCATTTCGCATCCGTTAGGACAAAAAGTTGATGGCGAATTGTTCATCAATTCGCCTCAAAAGATCAATCACGATCATTCGATCACGTTTTATTCGGAAATTATTCCGAACAAGTTCATCGACGTGCTCGGGTTAGGCGACACGAAGCAGATTATGGCAGAGACAAGAGAAAAGATGGGCATGAAACCCAGCACGCTGATTTCGATCAACTGCGTCCTGAGAGATCTGTATTTTAAAAAACACGGAAAGTGGCGCGAAGTTTTTGCGTCATTGGACGAATTAAACGAAAAAGAAGCCGGATACGTCAGCGCTGGCGAGCAATATAACTTTGAACATTGCAACCAGACGATGGTTCTGCTCGGAATCGAATAGGAAGGGAAGAAATCAAATAATGAAATGGTTCAAAAAGAAAGATGAAGTCGTTGTGGAAGAAAAAAAGGAATCAGAAATAGATCTTCATGAAAACATTACGGCAACGGAATACTATTCAACGGTTTATGATTTGACCAAGCAAACGCAAAAACAGTTTCAAAATCTGATGAAAATGGAGAGCGATTCGACGCAAAGTCTGGATCAGCTCTTAAACGTCAATCAGGAAACGATCGAAAGCATTCGTGAATCCGCGAAAACATCAAAGGAACTTGCCGAAACGAATGGCGAACTGGAAGAAAAAATTTCAGCCGTTGCAGGCGAGATGAAGGTTACGAGCGATGCAATCGAAGGTTCAAAGGAAAACTTTGAGACAATGGGCAATATTGTCGACAATCTTGATGAGTTCATCAAAAACATTACGAACGAGGTGGGCACTTTGCGCACTGAATTTGACAACATTTCAACCAAAGCACAAAGCATTGACGATATTGCCGAAAGTACCACCATTTTGGCGCTGAACGCTTCAATCGAAGCCAACCGCGCCGGAGAATCCGGCAAAGGCTTTGCGGTCGTTGCGAGCGAAACAAGCAATCTTGCTCAAAGCACCAAAGGATTTTCGCGCGAAATTCTGTCTTCGATGAATGAGCTCAGAAACGTCGTCGTTCGGCTGCAAAAACAGGTCGAGGCCGTAACCGGGGTGATTGAAAAAACGAATGCAACCGTCAGCGAGGTTACGGACGGGTTTGAAACGATCAAAGAATCCGGCGCAAACGTGAGCGTTCATCTGGATGACGTCTTGAGCATTCAAGACGAAAACGTCGAATACATCAACAGGATGAGCGAAACGATGGAAGACGTCGTTGCCAAATCTGAAGAAGACAGCGATCGACTGCAGATTCTGGTCGACAGCGTCGATAATCGTTCAATTAATTACAAGAACATTTCAAATGACTTGGAACAATTGAACCTGCTTTCCGAAAAAGCCAAAAACAACTAACTGACAAAGTCCTTGCCGATGCAAAAGTCGGCGAGGACTTTTTGCGATCGGGTTTTCGTGTTATCATATAGTTATTCTAAAGATTTGGAAGGTAACGGCATGGTAAAGCTGGTTTTAATCAGACACGGGCAAAGCATTGCAAATAAAGAAGACGTTTATACGGGATGGTCCGACTCTCCTCTGACAAAAAAAGGCATCAGTCAGGCGCGACATGCGGGCAAGCTGCTGCTTCATGAAAAAATCAACTTTTCGGACGTGCACACTTCCGTTTTGGTGCGCGCAATCAAGACCGCAAACATCGTTTTGGATGAAATCGGACAAAGCTGTTTGCCGATTCATAAAACGTGGCGCTTGAACGAGCGACATTACGGGGCACTGCGCGGCTTAAACAAAAACAGAACGCGCGAAATATACGGTGAAGAACAGGTTGCGTTATGGCGTCGTTCATTTTATACGGTGCCGCCGCTATTGGAAAAAATTGATCACGACAGGCGATACGATCGTTTTCCTGATGTCGTCGTGCCGCGCGGTGAAAGCTTGAAGATGGCTTATGACAGAATCGTGCCGTACTGGACGGATGAGATTGCGCCGAAATTGCTTAACGGAGAAAACCAGCTTGTCGTGGCTCACGGGAGCACTCTGCGCGCGATGATCAAGTTCATTGAGCACATCAGCGATCAGGGAATCGATGGCGTCGAGGTCGCAAACGGAACACCGATAATTTATGAACTCGACCATCGATTGAAAATCGTCGAAAAGAAAATTTTATAGCAAAAAAACAGGATTGGATGCAAAAATCCAATCCTGTTTTGCGTCTTTACAAGTATGACGCTTATTTTGCCAAAGAACCCATCGGATCCCAAGGAGCCAAAACCTTTGGCTCTTCCTTCAAGATTTCCTGGAGTTCTTCTGGCAGGAATTTCTTGTTAACGACGACTTGGTAGCAGTATTCTTCCATCCAGCTGTCGCTCATGACGAAGAAGCCCTTCGTTCCGACTTGGTCGCCCCATGAGTTTTCGACTTTCCACTTGTCAGGCTTGCCATCAACCAGGTTGACGCCTGTCAAGACCATTGCGTGCGTCATCAAGCTTTCGCAGTAGTCAAGGCGTTCTGCTTTGGACATTGAGAAATCAACATCGAACAATTCGTCATTGTGGTAAAGTTCAGTATCCATGATTCCTTTTTTGCGATCGGATGATTGGCCAACGTCTGAGCCGAACCAAACGCTTTCGCCTGCTTCAAGCTGTTTGATCGCAATTTTGCGGAACGTGTCCATGTCGACGTTCAAGTGACGAACTTCGCGTCCACCGACGACGTTGCCGAGCATTTCGATCGTGTACATGTGGTTGTAAGGCTTGTCTTCTGTCGGTGCATTGATGACGGAAACATAGTCTTCCGTATTCCAGCCAACGTATTTCTTGAAGAATTCCTGCGGAGTCAGGTCACGATCAAGATGATAGTTATTGTCCTTGTCGCGATATTCGAAGTCGAATTTTGCAGGCGGTTCGCCGAAACTGTAGGCACACATGCGATAAACTTCTGAGAGCATCTTTTGTTTTCTTGCTTCAAGCTCATCTTCTGAAGCATTGGCATTGACGAGTTCGCGTAATTCAACGGCATCCTTGCGAAGTTTCAGATTCAATGTTGAATTGAATTCACGGGATGCAGAAGAACTGAACGTTTCCGGCATGACTGACTTTGGAACGACGCCATATTTGTCAATGATGGCCATGAACATATCCCACTGGCCGCCGTCTTGTTGAGGCGTCTGCATGAGCCAGGCAACCTTGCGATCAGATGTTGGCAATGCGGCCGTCTTAATGACGTTTTCATAGAAGTAATTTGATTTTTCAAGCTTGTCCCAGAAGAAAGTGTAGTTTTGTGAAAGCTCAAAATCGTCTGCAACGCCGAATTTGTCCTTCATGTCATGACGCATCGTGTTCAATGCGGCAAACATCCAACAACGTCCGGATTGTTTTTGATTGGAAACTTTTCCCGTATCCAAATCAATTGAGAAAACAGGATCCATGTTGATTTCTGAACGATAGTCGTCACTTGTTGCCAAGATTCCGTTCTTTGTTACGGCGCGTTCCGCAACGTTGTGATTTGCTTTTGCATCAAGTTCTTCTTGGAACTTCTTTAATTGGTCTGTACTAATGTCTTTAGCCAAGACGTTCACCTTCCTTTAACAAACTATTAATAATTTTATAGCATTTATTAAATTAAGTAAATAAGCGAGTTTGACAAAACGCTATTTTGCCTCGAGAACTTCAGGTCCGTTTTGGCGACCGACGATTACCGTATCGACCATGTCAAGGAAAAGACCATGTTCAACGACGCCGACCTGGTGAATCAGATATTCTGCAAGCTCATGCGGATTGTCGATTTGTCCGAGATGAAGATCGATGATGTAATTGTCCGAGTCCGTCAAAAGCAGTCCCCCCTTGTCGTCTTTTCGGAATGCAGGGTTCAAGCCTTTTTTCTCGAAACGTTCAAAGATTTTTTGACTGCCGTACGGAATAACTTCGACTGGAAGCGGGAACCGTCCCAATTTATCGACCATCTTGCTTTCGTCAACGATCCACATCACCTTGTCGGAATTCGTGGCAACGATTTTTTCGTAAAGCAAAGCGGCACCGCCGCCCTTGATTCCTTGAAAATCGCTGGAAATTTCATCGGCTCCGTCAATCGTAATGTCGATATGATCAACGGTGTCGACCGATTTGAGCGGAATTCCGAGACTTTCGGCTTGATTGGCAGTTCTGATCGAAGTCGTAACTCCCGTAATTTTAAGATTTTCGTCTTTGACGCGTCGTCCCAGTTCTTCAACCATGTAGTAGACGGTTGAACCGGTGCCAAGACCTACAGTCATGCCGTCTTTGATCCATTCGACCGATTTTTTGCCGACAAGGCTTTTAAGTTCGTTTTGATCCATTTTTCTCCTCCTGGACTATCGTTTAAATAAAAGGTTCTCAACCTCAGGGTGCTTTGCGAAATATTTTTGAGTATAAGAGCAGAGCGGAAGAACGGTTTTGTTTTCCTGCCTGACGTTTTGCAGGAATTCGACCGTGATCTTTTTGGCAAGTCCTTGACCGCGTGCCTTTTCATCAACCCAAGTGCGCTCAACGACGTAGGTTTTATTGTCGTTGATCATTTTAAAACCGATGCTGGCAAGCGTTTGATTATCATCATTAAGATATGCGAACTCATTTTCGCTCCATTTGAAGCTCATGAAAATACCCCCTAAAAATTATTTCTGATTAAATTATAACATTAAACAATGAATTAATTTGTTAAAATGGAGGTATAGTTTAAAAGTCGAGACGATTTTAAGACGATGTTTTTGCGGCAACCCCGCACTGACGAGCGTTAAGAGAAGAAAAATTACAAAGGAGAGCGGCGGGGCGGCTGAAACGGCCGCACCCCGTCCGAAGAGCAAATGAAACGTGGTTTTAAAGTTGTAACTAAATATTTGGACAAAGGACTGAATTTGCCGAAAAGAGCAACCAGAAATGCTGCCGGGTACGATTTTGAATGTGCAGAAGATTTTGTTTTGCCGAGTATTTGGAAAAAAGATTTCTTGAAAATTCTGCGTGCGGTCAGAAAACAAAAAGATTATTCGGATGAAGAACTTATGAAAGCAGACGCATGCCTGAAACCATATTTGGTTCCGACCGGTATCAAGGCCTATATGCAGGATGACGAATTTCTGATGCTGGCCAATCGTTCAAGCAATCCGCTCAAGCGTCGGTTGGTTCTGCCAAACGGCGTCGGAATCGTTGACAGCGATTATTATGACAATTCCGGAAACGAAGGCGAAATTTTCTTTCAATTGCTTAATTTCGGTTTAAAAGACGTTGTCATCAAAAAGGGCGAACGAATCGGACAGGGAATTTTTATGCCTTATCTTCAAATCGATGATGAAGATAAGCCGTTGGCTGAAAGAAAAGGCGGCTTTGGTTCATCCGGAAGATAATATCTTATATTAAATTTATGAATAAAGAAGGCATAAATGTTTTATAATTGTAAGTGCGAAGACAGGGGGCGTTATTTGTGGCAAAATCAAAAACCAGATTCGTCTGCCAGACATGCGGGTACGTTTCGCCGCGCTATCTTGGACGATGCCCGAATTGCGGTGAGTGGAACACTTTGGTTGAAGAAATCGAAGAATCAAAAAACGTTCAGACTGCTCCGCGAGTGACTTTTTCAGGCACGAAGGTCAAACCGCAGCTGATTGATGCGATTTCGACCAGAGAAACGCCGCGAATCGTCACGAAAAATGCCGAGCTCAATCGTGTTCTCGGTGGCGGAATCGTTCCAAGCTCAATGGTTCTGATCGGGGGCGATCCGGGAATCGGAAAGTCGACGATGCTGCTGCAGCTTTCCGGCGAATTGGCCGATATGGGCGGTAAAGTGCTTTATGTTTCAGGCGAAGAAAGCGCCAATCAGATCAAAATGAGGGCAGATCGCCTTGGAGTCGGCGGCAGTGAATTTTATCTCTATCCTGAAACCGATATGCAAAGCATTTTGCAAAATGTCGAAGATTTAAAGCCGGATTATGTCGTAATCGACTCCGTTCAAACGATGCAGGATCCGGAATTGACTTCTGCCGTCGGGAGCGTGGCCCAGATTCGTTCCGTGACGGCTTCATTGATGCAGGTCGCAAAGGTCAACGGAATTACTGTTTTCATTGTCGGACACGTGACGAAAGGCGGCGCAATTGCCGGTCCAAAGATTTTAGAGCACATGGTTGATACGGTGCTTTATTTTGAAGGCGACATGCACAGAACCTACAGGATTTTGCGCGCCGTCAAGAATCGTTTCGGTTCAACGAATGAAATCGGCGTTTTTGAAATGAGAGAAGACGGTTTGAATGAAGTCAAAAATCCTTCTGAAATTTTTTTGGAAGAAAGATTGCAGGGTGCGACCGGTTCTTCCGTTGTCGTTTCAATGGAGGGAACGCGCCCGATTTTAGCTGAAGTGCAGGCTTTGGTGACACCGACTGCATTTGGCAATGCCAAAAGGACGACCAATGGTTTGGATCATAATCGTGTTTCATTGATCATGGCGGTTTTGGAAAAGCGCTCCGGACTGCTTTTGCAAAATCAGGATGCCTATCTTAAGGCTGCTGGCGGCGTCAAGCTTGACGAACCTGCAATCGATTTGGCGGTTGCGGTGAGCATCGTTTCAAGCTATCGCGACGAAGAAACGCTCGCAACGGATTGTTTCATCGGCGAATTGGGCCTGACGGGCGAGGTGAGACGCGTCGGAAGAATCGATGCGCGCGTCAAGGAGGCGGCCAAGCTCGGCTTTAAGCGTGCGTTTGTTCCTAAGAACAATTTGGATGGTTGGGAGTTTCCGTCCAATATTCAAGTAGTCGGGGTTCAGACCCTGAATGAAACTCTCAGACAAGTATTTAGAAGTTAACGGATGGAGGGACCGCAAATTATGCGAAAACGTATGATACAGCTGGTCTTTGCAATTCTTGGAATTAGTATCGGCTATTCATTTTTGCCGCCCTTATGGGAAAGCCTGAGGATCGGCAACCATTTATTACAAAGTCCAGTGATTAACTCATTTATTGGCTTGTTGGTTATGCTTATTTTAGCCGTTTTTTTGGTTGACCCGATCGAAAACATAATCAAAAAGCTCGAAAAAAAGTTGGCACAGCAAAAAACAGAGGTCATTTTTGCGGAAAGCATTTCAGTCGTTATTTCATTGCTGATTGCAGTTTTGATTTCGACAATCTTTTGGCGTTCGCAATTATTCTTTATTAATACGGTGTTTCCGATTATCGTAATGATCCTCTTTGCTTATCTCGGCTGGGTGATCGGCAAGACGCGCCTGAACGATCTTAAAAACATCTTCGGATCAAGAAACAATCGGAAAAAGGAAACCGACAACGTTTTGGAACGAAAAGTCGGAGACAATTTCCATAAATACAAGCTGCTCGACACGAATATCTTGATCGATGGGCGCATTTATGATCTTGCAAAGACAGGATTTATTGAAGGAACGCTTGTCGTGCCGAATTTTGTTCTTTATGAACTGCAATACATTGCAGATTCCGGTGACAGCATCAAGCGCGTCAGAGGAAGGCGAGGACTTGACATCTTAAATAAGCTGCGGTCTGAAAAGATCGTGCCCGTTGAAATGTATGAGGGCGATTTTGAAGACGTTCAGGAAGTTGATTCAAAACTGATCAAGCTTGCCAGGATGATCGATGCCGTCATCGTGACAAACGATTATAATTTGAATAAAGTCAGCGAGTTTCAAAACGTTCAGGTCTTAAACGTCAACGCATTGGCAAAAGCGCTCAAACCAAGAGTCATCCCCGGCGAGAAACTGAACGTGATGGTCATCAAAAACGGAACCGAACGACAGCAAGGCGTTGCGTATCTTGATGACGGAACGATGATCGTCGTTGAAGACGGGCGCTATTATATGAACAAGACAATCGAAGTCGAAGTTACTTCGGCATTGCAAACCGATGCCGGACGAATGATTTTCGCCAAGCCTTCCCACTCAAAACGCGGAATCAACGAAAAAACTAATTAAAACTTTGAATCAGCAGTTTATTTTTTAGACTATTCATTGTAAAATCGATAATGTATGACTGTTAAAAACAGTAATAGACAAATTTCAGAAAGAGGCGCTTAAATTGGCAAAAGATAAGATTCGTGTGCGTTATGCACCAAGTCCGACGGGACACTTGCATATCGGCAACGCACGAACAGCGTTATTCAACTACTTATTTGCAAGACATAATAAAGGAACTTTTGTACTCCGCATCGAAGACACGGATACGAAACGCAATATTGCAGACGGTGAACGCAGCCAGATGGAAAACCTTCATTGGTTGGGCATCGACTGGGATGAAGGTCCGGACAAGCCGGGCGAATACGGCCCGTATCGTCAATCTGAACGCAAGGGCATCTATCAGCCTTTGATTCAGGAACTTTTGGACAAAGACCTTGCTTATGAATCATTCATGACCGAAGATGAGTTGAACGAACAGCGCGAAGCACAAAAGGCGCGCGGTGAGGCTCCTCGCTACGAATATGAATATGAAGGCATGACAAAAGAAGAAATCAAGGCAAAGCAGGACGAGGCACGTGCCAAGGGCTTGAAGCCGGTTGTCAGAATTCGCGTTCCGAAGAACGTCGTTTACGAATGGGACGATATTGTCAAAGGACACGTCAGTTTCAATTCTGATACGATCGGCGGCGACTTTGTCATTCAAAAGCGTGACGGAATGCCAACATATAATTTTGCCGTTGTCGTCGATGACCACATGATGAAAATCACGCACGTTTTGCGCGGTGATGATCATGTTGCCAACACGCCGAAGCAATTGGCGGTTTACCAGGCATTTGGCTGGGAAGCCCCTGTATTTGGCCATATGTCGCTTATCATCAATACGGAAACAGGCAAGAAACTTTCAAAACGTGATGAATCCGTGCTTCAGTTTATTGAACAGTATCGTTCGCTTGGATATCTGCCTGAAGCGATGTTCAACTTCATTACTCTTCTTGGCTGGTCACCGGTTGGCGAATCAGAAATCTTCAGTCAAAAAGATTTCATCAAGATGTTTGATCCGAAGCGTTTGAGCCGCTCACCGGCTGCTTTTGACGGCAAAAAGCTTGAATGGGTCAACAACCAGTACGTCAAGGCTGCAGATAACGATGAACTTTCCGATTCTGCAATCAAGCAATTGATCAAAGCAGGCAAGCTTCCTGAAGATCCCGATTTTAAGACGATTGCATGGGCACGTCATTTGGTCGATCTTTATAAGCGTCAAATGTCTTATACGGCTCAATTGGCCGACATGGCTGAAATTTTCTTCACGGAACCGCAAAAGCTTGATGAAGATTGCATGAACGAGCTTTCAGATGAATCGGCTGCAGTTGTTTTGAACGAATTCGCCAAGCGCATCAAGGAATTGCCGCTTTTTGACGCCGTTGAGATTCAAAAGACGATTCGCGGCATTCAAAAGGATACCGGAGTCAAAGGCCGCAAGCTTTACATGCCGATTCGCATTGCCACGACTCGTGAAATGCACGGTCCGGAACTTGCTCCTTCAATCGAATTGCTGGGCAAAAAGCGCGTGCTTGAACATTTAAACAAAACGTTGGAAGAAATGGGCAAATAAGCCGAACAGAAGAGCCGGGATGTTTCCCGGCTCTTTTTTGGAAAAAGCCAAAATATCTTTTGGGTATGCAGCGTTTTTGCGTATAATATAAACATGAGATTATTTCAAAAGGGGGTAACGATATGATTCAGATTTTGAATACATTGTCAGGCAAAAAAGAAATTTTTAAACCGCTTGAAGAAGGCAAGGTTAAAATGTACGTCTGCGGACCAACGGTTTACAACTATATTCATATCGGCAATGCAAGAAGCGCAGTGGCATTTGATACCGTCAGGCGCTATTTTGAATATCGAGGATATGAGGTCGACTACGTGTCCAATTTTACGGATGTTGATGACAAAATCATCAAAGCCGGTCATGAAATGAAGATGACCGTCAAGGAAGTTACCGACAAATTCATCGCTGCATTTTATGAAGACATCGATGCGTTAAACATCAAGCGCGCCACGCTGAATCCGCGAGTAATGGACACGATGGACGATATCATCAAGTTTATCCAGGTTTTGATCGATAAAGGATATGCTTATCAGTCAGAAGGCGACGTTTATTATCGGGCGCGCAAGTTTAAAGACTATGGTAAGCTTTCCGGCCAGTCCGTCGACGATCTTGAACAAGGGGCAAGCGAACGCGTGGCTGATTTTGACCAGGGCAAAAAAGAAGATCCGCTTGATTTTGCTTTATGGAAAGCCGCAAAACCAGGTGAAATCTATTGGGAAGCGCCTTTTGGGAACGGAAGGCCAGGTTGGCACATCGAATGCTCCGTCATGGCAACGAAGTATTTGGGCAAAACGATAGATATTCATGCCGGCGGCCAGGATTTGGAATTTCCGCACCACGAAAACGAGATTGCCCAAAGCGAAGCAGAGACGGGGCAAAAGTTCGTCAACTATTGGATGCACAACGGATTCGTGACGATTGGCGAAGAAGACGAAAAAATGAGCAAGTCGCTCGGAAATTTCGTCACGGTTCATGATCTGCTGAAAAAGGTCGATTCTCAAGTCGTCCGTTTCTTCATGGCAACGACGCAGTATCGTCATCCGATTCGCTATAGTCAGGCAAATCTTGCTGAGGCAAAGACCAATCTACAGAAATTGAAAACGGCTGTCGACAATTTGCGTTATCGTAAAAACGATGCTGAAAAGAGCGATGTCGAAACCGAGATTCGTGAAAAATTCAGTGCTTTGAAGAATCGGTTCATTGAAGCGATGGATGATGATTTTAATACCCAAAACGGAATTGCTATCATTTATGAGATGGCCAAACTGCTGAACGTTTATTCAGAAAAAGCAACGGTTTCTTTGGAAACCATCGAGTATCTGCTTGATGGCTTCTCAAAGGCAGCAGAGGTTTTCGGAATTAAATTTGAAGAAGAAACGGAACTTTTGGATGAAAAGATTGAGGCGTTGATCGAAGAAAGAATCGCTGCCAGAAAAGCCAGAAATTTTGCGCGAAGCGATGAGATTCGCGACATGTTGAAGGAAAAGGGCGTGATTTTGGAAGATACTCCTCAAGGAACAAGATGGAAGAGAGCGTAACACATGGCTGATTATGAACAGATGAACGGAATTGCCTTGGCCTACATCGGGGATGCGATTTACGAAGTCTATGTCAGAAAACACTTGCTTGACAAGGGAATGACCAAACCGAACAAATTGCATAAAAGAGCGACTCACTACGTTTCCGCAAAGGCACAGGCAGCACTGATTTCGCAAATGGAAGAACAGAATCTTCTGACTGATGAAGAAAAAGAATATTTCCGTCGCGGCAGAAACGCCAAAAGCTATACTTCGGCCAAAAATACCTCGGTTGTCACTTATCGAATTTCGACCGGATTTGAAGCATTATTCGGATATCTTTATCTGAGCGGACAAAAAGACCGCCTGGACGAACTCAGCGCATGGTGCATCAAAACGGTCGAGGAAGGATATTAGCCATGAAAGAACAGAAGACAGATGATTTCGTAATCGGGCGTCATCCGGCAATGGCCGCTTTAAAAAGCGGACAGGACATAAACAAAGTCTTTGTCCAGTCAGGATTGAAGTCCGATGCGATTCAGGAAATCGTTTCAGCTGCCAAAAAGCGCAGCATCGTCGTTTCGCAGGTTCCGAAAACAAAGCTTGACCTTTTGTCTGACGGACAAAATCATCAAGGCGTCGTTTTGGCCGTTGCTGCATTTCAATATGCGGAACTTGAAGACCTTTTTGAAGCAGCAGCCAAAAAAGGCGAAGATCCGTTCTTTTTGATCTTGGACGGAATCGAAGATCCGCATAATTTGGGATCGATTTTAAGAACCGCAGATGCAGCCGGCGTCCACGGCATCATTATTCCTAAAAGGCGCGCGGTTCAGCTGACGTCGACGGTTGCCAAAACCTCAACGGGAGCAGTCGAATACGTCCCGGTCTGTCGCGTAACGAACCTGGCCCAGACAGTTGACGAATTAAAGAATCGCGGGCTTTGGATCTTCGGGACGGATATGAAAGGTCAGGATTTCAGAAATTGGGATGCAAAAGGCCCGACGGCTCTCGTCATCGGAAACGAAGGCAAAGGCATTTCTTCATTGCTCAAGAAAAAGTGCGATGAAATGCTGACGATTCCGATGATTGGACACGTTCAAAGCCTGAATGCAAGCGTGGCAGCAAGTCTTTTGATTTACCAGGGATTCACTTCAAGAGGTAAATAAGGATGAAAGAAAAGATTCTGATTGTTGATGCCTATAACATGATCGGCAATTGGCCCGAACTTGCGCGGCTTAAAAAGTCCGATCGCTTGGAAGACGCAAGAGATCAGCTGCTTTTGATTCTTTCCGACTATCATAAACAAAGCGATTCCAAGATTATCGTTGTTTTTGACGCAATGTACGTGCCGGGGCTGTCAAAAAGCTATAAACAATACAGCCTGGATGTTGTTTGGACTGATGAAGGTCAGACGGCTGACAGCTATATTGAAGCATTGGCCGGAAAACTGCAGTCGCGGTTGACTCAGGTGACCGTTGCAACGAGCGATCAAGCTGAACAATGGACGATCTTTTCTCAAGGAGCTTTGAGAAAACCTGCTTGGGAACTGTATCAAGATATTAAGAATGCAAAAAAGGAAGTTCACGCAGCGACAAGAATGTATCAGGATCAGGCATTGGTCAGAAGATCGCCTTTTGATGACGAGCAGTTGAAGAAATTAGCAGACTTGCGCGACCATCTCAGTTCTAAAGATAATTGACACGCGGTGTTTAAACATGATAAAGTAACTTTGAATACGTTAAGGAGGACTGGAATGTCCAAGAAAAAAATTTCGTTAGCATGCTCAGTATGCGGTTCGAGAAATTATACGATTGTTGAAAATTTAAGTCGGACCGAACGCCTTGAGGTCAAAAAATTCTGCAAATATTGCGGAAAACATACGCTTCATCGCGAAACAAAATAACAAATGGGGGATTCAAGATGAAGTTTTTCAAGAGCGTTGTTCAAACAATGAAAGATACGACATGGCTTAATGCCAAGGAAACAAGACGCGATACAACGACTGTTGTCGCAATGTCGATTGCCTTTGCCGTTTTCTTTGGCGTTGTCGATTATGCCGTTCAGGCAGTGCTTTCACTGATTGCCTGATTTAAAGGACTGGTCAAACCAGTCTTTTTTTGTTATAATCACCTTGTTGGTGAACTTCGATTTTTCGGGGTTTTTTTATTTTGTTCAAAAACACAAATATCAAAGGAGAATAAAAATGGCTGAAAGCAGTGAAAAGAAATGGTACGTATTGCATACGTATTCCGGCTATGAAAACAAAGTCAAAAGCAATTTGGAATCTCGTGCGGAATCAATGGGCATGGAAGACTATATTTTCCGCGTGGTCGTTCCTGAAGAAGAAAAATGCGAAACGACCAAGACCGGCAAGGAAAAAGTTGAAAAGCTCAAGACGTTCCCTGGATACGTGCTGGTCGAAATGGTCATGACAGACCAATCATGGTATGTCGTTCGAAACACTCCCGGCGTTACCGGATTTGTCGGCTCGCATGGTGCCGGAAGCAAACCGGCGCCCCTTCTTGACGAAGAAATCCAAACGATTCTTCGCAGCGTCGGCATGACGAGAAATGCCGACTTTGATGCAGAAGTCGGTGATACGATTACCATTACCGAAGGAGCATTTGCTGGTCAGGTCGGCAAAATTACTGAAATCGACAACGAGAAGATGAAACTTCATGCGATGATCGATGTCTTCGGTCGCGAAACGGATGCAGAATTGTCATTCGATCAGGTTGAAAGATTGGTATAAGCTTAAAAGCTGTTTCTTGAGTGCATTTTTCAAGGACGGCTTTTTTCTTAAGTGATATAATCATAACAGAAAATATTTTTTGAGGGATGATGACATGAAAGAAAGCAGATCAGACTGTACGACGATTTTAGTCGGAAAAAACGCAACGATTGACGGTTCGACGATTATTTCAAGAAATGAAGATAGCAGTTTCGGGGCATGCCCGAAGAAGTTCATTGTCGTTGAGCCGAAAAATCAGCCGCGCACGTATCAGGCCAAATTGAGCAAGGTCAAGATTACGCTTCCGCCCAAGCGTGAAGCACTGCGTTATACGTGCACTCCGGATGCAATCGGTGACAAGGGCATTTGGGGCGAATCCGGAATCAACAGCGAAAACGTCGCAATGTCTGCAACTGAAACGATTACGTCCAATCCGCGGATTTTGGGCGTCGATCCTCTGGTTGAAGACGGAATCGGTGAAGAAGACATGCTGACGCTTGTTTTGCCTTACGTTCATTCGGCAAAAGAAGGCGTCTTGCGTCTGGGTTCGATTCTTGAAGAATACGGAACGTATGAGATGAACGGGATTGCTTTTTCCGATAAGGATGAAGTCTGGTATCTGGAAACATACGGCGGTCATCAATGGGCAGCCGTCAGAATTCCTGATGATGCATACGTCGTTGCTCCAAACAGAACGAACATTGACGAATTTGATTTTGATTCTGATGACACGTTGTCTGCGCCTGGTCTTAAGGAATTGATCGAAAAGCATCACCTTAATCCTGATCATGACAAATACAACTTCCGCCACATCTTTGGCAGTTCGACGATCAAGGATACGCGTTATAATAATCCGCGGGCCTGGTACGTCCAAAAGTATTTCGATGCCGAATTGCCATATGGTCCGGAAGAACAGGAACTTCCTTTCGTTTGTCATGCAAAGCGCAGGATTTCGATCGAAGACGTCAAGTGGCTGTTGAGTTCGCACTATCAAAATACTGACTTTGATCCATACGGACCGGGAACTGAATCACAAAAGAAGCGTTATCGTCCGATCGGCATCAACCGCAACCAGGAAGGTCATATTCTCCAAATCAGAAACGACGTTCCAGAAGAAATTGCAGGCATTCATTGGGTATTTGTCGGACCCAATACGTTTAATGCGGCAATTCCGTTTTACGCAAACGTCAATGATACGCCTGCGTGCTATCGTGACGTGTCCGGCGAGTTTGATTTGAAGACGGTCTTTTGGCTGACGAGAACCTTGGCCGTTTTGGGAGATACGGACTATGATCGCTATAGCGAACTGGAGGCTTCTTTCGAAGAAAAGGTCGTTTCAGATTGTCGCAATCTGCAGCTTAAAGCGGATCAGGTTGCGGTGACAAAGAAGAATCCCGTCAAATATCTGACGGAAATCAATAATCAAATGGCTGAAATTGATTTGAACGAAGCAACGAAGCTTCTTGGCGACATGGTTGACGTTGGCGGAAATCATATGAAGCTTAAGTTCGATCTGCATGATTGATTGAAAATTTGGACTTAAAGCACTTCCTTTTACCTTGAAGGAAGTGTTTTTTGATTTATACAGGAAATGTGAGCGAAAAATTAAAAAATCCTTGAATTGATTAATTGTTAGTGATAATATGTTTAACAAGATACAGCGCATCTTGTTGCGGAAACGGTATAATTATTTAAAATGCTGGGTTTATCGAGGTGGAGCACAGCATAACGTGCGAGGAAATTATATCTAACTTAATTCTCATGAAATGATGTTGACTGTCTGCAAGAAACAGGTTTGAATCTTTTGGCAATTTCGGGCTCTGCGTTTGATTCAAAAACTGCATTTGATAAATGGAGGAATTTGGAAATGACAACAAATTATATGAGTAACTATACTTATGGAACTAATGCCTACGATGAAATTCCTGAAGTGGCTAAGCCATACGGAATCAAAAAAGTTGTGTTCATCGGAGGCAAGCGTGCTTTGGCGGCAGCCGAACCGAAGGCAAGAAAAGCACTTGAAGGATCCGGGATTGAGGTAACGGGAAGCTTTGTTTATGGCGTTGACAGCACGCAGACGAACATTGATCGTTTGGTTGCGACTCCGGAAGTCAAGGAAGCAGATGCGGTCTTTGGTTTTGGAGGCGGCAAGGCGCTTGACACCGCCAAGATGGTTGCCGATGAACTTGACGAAGTCATCTTCTCGTTTCCGACGATTTGTTCAAACTGTGCTGCCGGCACGGCAATCGCGGTTATCTATCACGATGACGGATCGTTTGATCGCTATGGCTTTCCAAAAGCAGCCAAGCATCTTTTCATTGATACGGACGTCATTGCCAAGGCCCCGGTTGAATACTTCTGGGCAGGAATCGGTGATGCTTTGAGCAAACAGCCTGAAGTAACGCATGTTTCTAAAGGAGAGGATTTGACCAATACCGGTGCGTTAGGTGTTGCAATCGCCAAAACCGTTTCAGAACCTCTGTTCAAATATGGCGAACAAGGCATGGATGACGTTAAGAACGATACTCCTTCAAAGGCTGTTGAAGAAATTGCCTTGGATATTCTTGTTTCGACCGGATATGCTTCAAACCTTACGAACCAAAAAGATTTCTATTACAATTCATGGCATGCGCATGCATTTTATAATTCGACGACTGCCATCAAGCGTGAAGGAACTTACCTCCATGGTCAAATCGTTTCGTTCGGCGTGCTCGTCTTGTTCGCATACTTCCATGAAGAAGAGGAGTTCAAGAAGTATCAGGAATTCAACAAGCGTATTGGTCTTCCTGTTACGTTGGGCGAACTTGGACTTTCTCAAGACGATGTTGAAGAGATTACAAAGGGGGCTATGGAAACGAACGAATATCGCAACCGTCCGTTTGATCCTGAAAAATTCTCTGAAGCAATTCGTCGCGCCGATGAGCTTGGCAAGCAGCTTTTAGAAAAGTAACTAATTTATGACGATGCAGTAATTCCGGTGAACCGTTCGAAAATTGAACGGTTCATTTTTTTGCTTGCAAAATAAAATGCAGCGTGCTATATTATGTTAGTATGCAATCTGCATACTAGTGGGAGGCCAAATCTGATGGCCATCCGAACCACACACGGAATAGGAGGAATGTTACCGTGGCAAAGAACGTTATCAACGTTGTTAAATTACAAATCCCTGCTGGTAAAGCAACGCCAGCTCCACCAGTTGGTCCTGCATTGGGTCAGGCTGGTATCAACATCATGGGCTTCACAAAGGAATTCAACGCTCGTACGGCTGATCAAGCTGGTATGATTATCCCGGTTGTTATTTCCGTTTATGAAGACCGTTCATTTACTTTCATTACAAAGACACCGCCTGCTGCAGTTTTGCTTAAGAAAGCTGCTGGTGTACAAAAAGGCTCCGGCGAACCTAACACGAAGAAAGTTGCTACAGTTACGAAAGCACAAGTTAAGGAAATCGCTGAAACGAAGATGCAAGATCTAAACGCGGCAGACGTTGAAGCTGCTATGCGCATGATTGAAGGTACTGCACGAAGCATGGGCTTTGTTGTAGAAGACTAATTATAATCTCTCTACGGCCACGCTTCTCAGTCGGATACTCCGTGAAAACGGATGTGTCAAGTGGGAGGTTTATCCGATAGACCACATATTGCAAGGAGGAAAATTCACTAATGGCTAAAAAGAAAAGCAAGAAATATTTAGAAGCTGCAAAGCAAGTTGAAGCTGGCAAGGCATACGATGCAAGCGAAGCATTGGCACTTGTCAAGAAGATCGACTTTGCTAATTTTGATGCAACGATCGAAGTTGCATTTAACTTGAACTTGGATACGAAGCAAGCAGATCAACAATTGCGCGGTGCTTTGGTTCTTCCTAACGGTACGGGCAAGGAACAAACAGTTGTCGTATTTGCAAAGGGTCCTAAGGCACAAGAAGCTAAGGATGCCGGTGCAGACGTTGTTGGCGACGATGACTTGGTACAACGTATTCAAGACGGTTGGCTTGACTTCGACGTTGCAATCGCAACGCCTGACATGATGGCTCAAGTAGGTCGTTTGGGTCGCGTTCTTGGACCTAAAGGCTTGATGCCTAACCCTAAGACGGGCACTGTTACGATGGATGTCAACAAGGCTGTCAGCGATGCTAAGAGCGGCCAAGTGACATATCGTACGGACCGTGACGGCAACGTGCACGTTCCTGTCGGCAAGGTTTCATTTACGGAAGAAGCATTGAAGGGCAACTTTGACGCAATCTACGAAAAGATTTCCCGTCTTCGTCCTGCTGCCGTAAAAGGCACTTACATCAAGCACGTAAGCTTGGCATCAACATTTGGCCCAAGCGTTACGGTTGATACGAACTCACTTTAATTTTTAAAATTAATTTGAAAAAACACTTGACCTTTATCGATTTATGTGATAAATTGATAAAGGTCAATTTTTTATATTATGATTCTACCTAAGACTCAGGTGGCTTTTGCCTTAATATCCTGCCGAGGAGCAATGTTAAGTTCTCTCTCTGTGTCTTGGTGGACATAGGGTTTTTTTATTTAGGAAACCCTGGCACAATGACTAGGAGGTGAATCAATTGAGTAAAGAAATTATCGCAAAGAAGGCTGCGATTGTTGAAGAAGTCTTTGAAAAATTCAACAACGCATCTTCTGTAGTTGTTGTTGACTACCGTGGTCTTACGGTTGACGAAGTAACTGAATTACGTAAGGAATTGCGTGAAGCAGGCGTTGAAATGCGCGTTATCAAGAATACGTTCTTGCGTCGTGCTGCAGACAAGGCTGGTTACGAAGGCTTGGATGAAACATTCACAGGTCCTACGGCCGTTGCATTCGGTTCTGAAGATGCTACTGCACCTGCACGCATCTTCTCCAAGTTTGCTGAAGATCATGAAGCATTGACAATCAAAGGTGGTATGATCGACGGGGAAGTTGTTACCCTCGACGAAATCCACGCTCTTGCCAAGTTGCCAAACCGCGAAGGCATGCTTTCCATGCTTTGCTCCGTGCTTCAAGCACCTGTTCGCAACTTCGCATACGCTGTCAAGGCAGTCGCAGACAGCAAAGACGAAAGTGCTGCTTAATCAGCGCTTAGTCGCATAAGTTTTTAAACATAACATATCAATTAAATTGGAGGATTTTAAAATGGCCTTAGATACAGAAAAGATCATTGCTGACTTGAAAGAAGCTAGCATTCTTGAATTAAACGACTTAGTAAAAGCTATCGAAGATGAATTCGGTGTTTCTGCTGCTGCTCCAGTTGCAGCTGCAGGTGCTGCTGCAGGCGCTGCAGAAGAAAAGACGGAATTTGACGTTGAATTGACATCTGCTGGTGCCGGCAAGGTTAAGGTTATCAAAGTTGTCAAGGACGTTACGGGTCTTGGCCTTAAGGATGCCAAGGGCTTGGTTGACGGTGCACCATCCGTTATCAAGGAAGGCGTTGCTAAGGACGAAGCTGAAGAAATCAAAGCTAAACTTGAAGAAGTTGGCGCACAAGTTACTCTTAAATAGTCTAATTTGTTTGATTTCAAAGGAGTCGGGATTTGTCCCGGCTCCTTTTTTGTACGGCAAAAATCGTTAATGTCGATAAAAATGCAGAGTCGCAGGATGAAATGCGAAAAAAACAAACAGGACTTCTGAAGCCTCACATGCTCCGGAAGTCCTGTTTTTCATCATCATCTGTTAATTGAGCTTGTTCCGTCTGAATAATTAAGTTCAACGCCGTTTTCGACGTTGAAGACGTAAACGTTGAATGAAACTGAGGAATCACCGACTGATTGTGCCCTGAGCTGAACTCCGCGTGCCAATAGCTCGTTTCCGCGGAAAACGGGGCGCACCGAATATCTGACATAATGATTGGAACCGGCTTTTAGATACTCCGCAATTTGATTTTCGTATTCGGTCATGCAGGGCTCATTCAAGGACCTTGTTCCGGTCATCAGATTTTTTAAGTTGTTGTTTTGTCCGGTCAGCTGATAGGCAATCAGATGACATCTGTTGTAAAGCCAGCCGTTTCCGATGCGTTTGTTGTGCCAGCCTGTCGGATCGACATAGAGCCGTTCACGCTCCGAGTGCGGCATCAAAGATTGATTCAAAAGCGCATCGGCTCCCGTGACGCGGTTCAGGGAATCAAGATCATGGTATTGCTGCCAGGCACCGTTTGAGACGTTCAGATCGTTTGACGAAAATCCGGGCTGATTATCGTTGATCTGAACGATTTGACTGCCGGAATAATTCATGTTGGACAGATCCGGCGCGGCATTTTGCGCAGCTTGGTCAGAATCGCTTGAAGCCTGTGTGGTTGAACCCTGACGTGATGCCAAGCTTGAAGCTGCTTTTTGAACGTCGGATTGTTTTTTTGAAAGACTTTCTTTTGCTTTTTCATTTTCTCTGGAAATTTTTGCGGCTTTATTTTGCGGACCGTAATCCTTGGATGTTTTGCGGACAATCTTGCTTCCTTCTGTTGGCGTATCCGGCGTCGAAATTGAATCGGCACCTAATCCGATTCCGACGATAAGGGCAAATATGCTTGCAATGCGGAAAAAAATCTTTTTGTCGGGTTTTTTGTAATGGATGTGGCAAAATCCGAGCACGCTGATCAAAATAATGATTAAACCGATTATTTTCATGACGATCGCTCCTTTCTACCTTTTTGATTTGCGGTATCCGTTGGCAATCGCCTGGGATTCGTTGTCAAAATAAGTTGCGTTTGCGGCGTTCATCCTGTATCCGGCCTGATCAGGCGTATGGTAGACTTTTGTGTTGATATTGCCGATGATTTTAGGCGACTCGTCCGTGACGACCTGATCGGCGCTTGACGTGTCCTGATTGCCTGAGGAAGCCTGTTGAGAAAGAGAAGCCTGTCTGCTTGCTTCTTCTTTTGAAGCTGAGGCCGCAATGGAAGCCTGTTCAGAAGCCTTGACCGATGATTGCCGTTCCTCTTCTTTTGATGAAGCATCCATTGATTGCGAAACGCTTTCGATGGATGAAGACACCTTGTCAATGCTTTGTTCCTGGCTTTTTAGCATTTTTGATTCGGACTGAGCTTTTTTGAGCGCTGCGACTCCGATTGATTTCGTGCTTGTTTTATAGATTGTTTCTGGTGATTGTTCTGGGGGTTCAGGATCTTGCGTGACCAAGGTGCCGTAAAAAGCGGGGATTAACAGCATGAGCAACGGGAATGCTGCTTTGCCAAACAAGTTGTCTTTTTTTCCTTTGAGATTTGAAATCAGATTTCCGGTTGTCGCAACGATCAAAGCCGCCAAAAGCAAGATGTCAAGAAATGTTGCCATAAAAAACGTCTCCGTTCAAATTTATAATTTTTCTTTATTTTAACCTTGTTATGAGAAAGTTCTTTGAAGATTGATTATAATATAATTGGATATGTGTTCGGAACATTGAAAGGTGGGTCATAATTGATTGGGCGTTTCAAAAATTTTGTTGAAAAGCGCTTGAAATTTATCAAGCTGTTGTTTGTTTTTTCTGTTCTGATATTTGTCGTTTACGAAATCGGGCGAATTTTTAAACAGATTGATTGGGGAAAAGTTCAAGAAGGACTCGAAAATCAGTCAATGCTCACGATTGCGGTGATGTTTTTTGTCGGCTTGATTGCCGTTCTTCCGATGATTGCCTATGATTTTACGGTCGTGAAATTTCTTCCTGGAAAATACAGTGTGCCGTATATCTTCAAAAGCGGCTGGATCGTCAATACGACAACCAACGTTGCCGGATTCGGCGGCGTCATCGGGGCAACTTTGCGCGCCAATTTTTACAAGAAAAACGCAAGCGCCAAGCAGATTGTCTACGCGCTTTCGAAAATTGCGCTGTTTGTTTTGGCAGGACTTTCCATATATTGTTGGATTTCTCTTGCATTGATTTATGGCCGCGGCATGGGAAAACTGTTCGGCAGCTACTGGATCTGGCTTGTCGGCGGAGGAGTGTATTTTCCCGTACTGTTCATCGCGACAAAATTCAAACAGACCGAATTTTTTGCCGACTTGACGTTGAAACGCGAACTGGCCCTGATTATCAGCTCTTTTTTCGAGTGGACGTTTGCCGGCGGATTTTTCTTGTTTATCGGTTTGATGATGGGAATCAAAACGGATTTTTTGACGATTCTTGCAATGTATATTACCGGTTCGGTTTTGGGAATCGTGTCAATGGTTCCCGGCGGCTTGGGCTCGTTTGACGTTTTTATGATGTACGGCATGGCAACGCTTGGCGTTTCAAACGAAACGGCCGTTGTCTGGATCATGTTCTTCCGGTTGTTCTACTACATAATTCCTTTTGTCATCGGTGTTATACTTTTTGTTCATGAAACAGGCTCAAACATTAACGAAAAATTGAACGGAATTCCAAAGATGGCGGTTCAAAAAGTCGCACATTTCGTCTTGACTATTTTTTTGTATGCTTCAGGAATTTTAATGCTGCTTGAAGCTGCCGTTCCGCGTTTTGCAAATTCCAATGAGCTGTTGAGAAAGCTGTATTCGTACAGTTTCCTGTTTATCAGTCAGGTTTCTGACATTATCTTTGCCTTTATGCTGCTGGGACTTGCCAGGGGAATTTCGGCCAAGGTCAAACGCGCATACTGGCCGACGCTGATCGTGCTTGCAATCGGTGTCATCAATACCCTTTTGAATCGTTATTCGCTTAGTCTGGCGATTTTTTTGGGATTCGTAATGATTTTGGTTTTCCTGTCAAAAAACGAGCTTTATCGCAAGCAGATGCAATATTCCATCGGTAAGATGGTTGCAGACATTGCGATTTTTGCGGGGACTTTCCTGCTTTACACGCTGGTCGGAATTTTGAATACGCCAAGCTTCAGCAATCGCCATCATGTGCCTGAATACTTGTTGTTTCCTGCTCAAAAAGTCTGGCTTGCCGGGTTCATCGGGTTGATGGCTGCGGCACTGATTCTTCTGCTCATGCTGACGTACTTATCGAAAGGCCTGACGCCGTTTGTGCCTCAGGTCTTTGATGAACGGAGAATCAAGCAGATCATCAGTCGCTTTGGTTGCGGAAATGCAGGGCACCTGGTCTACTTGCGCGACAAATCGCTTTATTTCTTCAAATCAGAAGGAAAAGATCAGGTCTTTTTCATGTATCGCAGAAAGCAGGAAAAACTATTTTGCATTGGGGAGCCGATCGGGAATCCGAAATATTTCAAGGAAGCTTTGGAAGATTTTTTGAAGACGGCGGATCTGTACGGCTTTGAACCTGTTTTTTACGACATAGATCAGGATTTCACGCTTTTGCTGCATGAATACGGCTATGATTTCCTGCAGATTGGCGAAAAGGGTCTAGTCGATCTTGAGAAATTCAATTTGCATGGTGAAAAGCATCACAATCAGCGGGCTTTAATCAACCGCTTCGCAAACGACGGCTATGTGCTTGATTTTTTGAAGCCGCCATATAGCGAAGAGTTATTAAGCGAAATGCGCAAAGTTTCGGATGATTGGCTGAGCAATCGAACCGAAAAAGGATTTTCCGTAGGCTTTTTTGATGAATATTACCTTGAGCAGGGCAGTTTGATGACTTTGAGGGATTCTTCCGGCAAGCTGAAGGCTTTTTCAAGCATCATGCCGCGCAAGCACGGGGTAGTTTCAAGCGATCTGATGCGTTATGTCAAAGATGCTCCGGCACAGACCATGGCGCGTTTATCGTTGTTTTTGTTTGAAAATGCCAAAGAAGCGGGCTATGCTTACGTTGATCTTGGGATGGCGCCGACAAGAGACGGTGCCGACTTGAATCGTGAATTTATCACGGAAAAGACTGCGCGCTATATCTATGAATACGGCTACCATTTCTACAGTTTCCAAGGCCTTAAGGCTTATAAGAACAAATACGTTGACATATGGAAGAAGAGCTTTATTGCCTACCGCAAGCGTTCGCAGATCGCATTTACGATGTTTCAGCTGATGAGCGTCATCAACTCGAAGGCCATCAAACATGATTACAAAGGTTTGGTCAAGCCGAGAATCTTCAATTGATTTTTGGGAATGAAAGTCGATTAATTTTAATGTATACTGAGAGTGAGAAAGAAAAACGGAGGTGCACTCGTGTCAAATATTTTACTTATGAATGCCGGCAGTTCCTCGGTCAAGTGGAAACTGTTTGAACTTGAAACGGAAAAGGTCGTTGCCAAAGGGCTTGTTGAACGCATGCTGATGCCCGGTTCAAAGTTTGAAATCAAATACGGAGAACAAAAGTTTCAGGAGACTTATGACAATCTAACGTATGAACGTGCTTGCGAGCTGATTATCGAAAAGATCCAGGAAAAGGGAATCACGTCCCTTGAAAAAATCGCCTGTGTAGGCCATCGCGTCGTTGCCGGCGGTGAGAAATTCAGAGGCGCAACCAAAATCGATGCCGAAAAGCTTGAAGAAATCATTGAAATGAGCGATCATGCTCCGTTGCACAATCCGATGGAGGCAAAATACATCGAACTGATGCAGCAGGTGATGCCTGACACTCCGCAATATGCCGTTTTTGACAGCACGTTTTTCACGGACATGCCGGAGATGAATGCCATTTTCAGTCTGCCCTATGAACTTACGCAAAAATACGGAATCAGACGCTATGGCGAACACGGCATCAGCCACGGCTATATTTCGCACCGTTGTGCCGAGCTTTTGGAAAAGCCGCTTGAAGATTTGAAACTGATTACGCTTCACTTGGGCAGCGGATCTTCGATTTCTGCTGTCAAAGACGGCAAGGCCTATGACAGTTCCATGGGCTTTACGCCGTTGACAGGCGTGACGATGGGAACTCGCTGCGGCGACGTTGATCCGTCAATCGTTCCGTTTCTAATGAAAAAACTGGACAAGTCCGCAGAAGAGATCCTGCAGCTTTTCAATTCTGAATCAGGTCTTCTCGGAATTTCAGGCAAGTCCCCTGACATGCGCGATATTCGTGCCAATATTGACGATTCGCGCTGTGCTTTGGCACGTGAAATTTTCATCAACCGCATCGTCAAGTACGTCGGAAGTTATTATGTTGAAATGGGCGGAGCAGACGTGCTGGTTTTTGCCGGCGGCATTGGAGAAAACGATCCTTCGCTCAGAAGAGATGTTGTTTCAGAGCTTGCCTGCCTTGGAATCAGTCTGGATGAAGCTTTGAACGAAAAAAATGCTGAAGGGCTTATTTCGACGAAGGATTCCAAAGCCAAAGTCATGATCGTTCCGACGAACGAAGAATTGGCGATGGTTCAGGCAATCAAGGAAAAATTATAGGAAAATTTAAGAGAAGGCTCTCGTTTTTGATGCGGGGGCTTTTTTTGTTTCTTAAAAATGCAGAGAAAATTTTTCGCACAAGTGTTTTGCGAACGTACATTCCTTGTGCTATAATCGATTAAACGAATGATCAGGGGGCGTTTCAGACATGAAATTTTTACACACTGCGGACTGGCACGTTGGTCGCAAGCTGCATGGCTACGACTTGAGCACAGAACAGGCCGATGCATTGAGAAAACTGGAAAAAATCGCCATTGACGAGAAAGTTGACGCAATCGTGATTGCAGGCGATATCTACGATCGCGGGATGCCAAGCGAAGATTCCGTTCGGATGGTCAACGGGGCACTTAAAAAACTGAATTTGGAAGATGGTTTTCCGTTATTGGCCATCAGCGGAAATCATGATTCGGCCGAACGCCTTTCAACGGGTTCGGAATGGTTTGAAGCGACGTCCTTTTATCTGCATACGAAGCTTGAACGGGCAGCAGAACCGATTGAAATGTCAGGAGTACAGTTTTTTTTGATGCCGTATTTTGAAATCAGCGCAGCAAAAAGTTTTTTAGGAGATGAAACGCTTAAAACTGCCGATCAATGCGTCAGAAGGATAGTTTCCCTGATGAAGGAACGATTTAAAGCCGGCTTTAAGCATGTGCTTGTGGGACACTTTTTTGCCGTTGGATCTTTGAAATCTGATTCGGAAACCCCAAGCGAAGTCGGCGGACTCGAAGCAGTCGGCATAGATGAATTGGAATGTTTCGACTATGTCGCGTTGGGACATCTCCATCAGCATCGTGCTTCAAAATCAGAAAAGGTTAAGTACAGCGGTTCGCTTTTAAAATACTCGGTTTCTGAAACATCAGATCAAAAAGGGGTCTACGTTGTCGATACCGATTCGGAAACAATTGCCTATAAACCATTGGAACCTTTGAATGACGTACGAGTCGTCAAGGGACTTTTCGAAAATCTGATCAAACCGGAAAATTATCGTCAAATTCCTGATGATGATTACGTTGCGGTTGAACTGGAAGATCGCGTTCCGATCATCGATGTGATGAATCGCCTGAAAAAATACTATCCGCGAATTATTGAACTGAAGCGTGTCAACGGACGCGTCAATCACGAAAATAACGGTGTTAAAAATTTGGAAAAATTATCTGAAATGGACCTGTTTAAAATATTTTATAAAGATACCGTCGGAGAAGATCCTGACGAAGAACAATGCAAAATGATGGAACAGGCGCTTCAGGCCGTGCGCAACGGGGGGGAAAATCAATGAAACCTTTGAAATTAAAAATGAAAAATTTTGGACCTTATAAGGATGCGGAAGTTGATTTTACCAAGTTCAGCGAAGCTCCGCTTTTCTTGATCACTGGTGCTACCGGAAGCGGCAAAACAACCATTTTTGATGCGATGTGTTTTGCGCTTTACGGTCGGAGTTCAACCGACAAGGATCGAAACGTCTTCTTGTTGCGCAGCGATTTTGTAAAGGATTGCAAGGAAAAAACGGAAGTCGAATTGACGTTTTCGCATCAAGGGAAAGAATATACCGTCAATCGTTCATTTTATCAGACGGCAGGACAAGAAAAAAATGGCAAAATCACCAAAAAAGCAATTCTCAGATATCAGGATGAAAACGGAAATCTTGTAGAATTAAAAGGACCGAATGAAATAGGCGTCAAAGTAACAAGCCTTCTCAATTTAAGCGCCGAACAATTCAGCAAGATTATTCTGCTTCCTCAAGGAAAGTTTAAAGAGTTTCTGATGTCGGACAGCAATAAAAAAGAGAAGGTGCTCAGTCAAATTTTTGGGACCGATTTTTATGACGATTGGGTTTCGGAAATCAAAAAACAAGCAGACGAAGCCAAATCAGACAGCGATGAAACCAAAAAAGAGCTGTTATTTGAACAAAAACAGGCAATCTTTTCGGAAGCGGAACCGGAAGCAGAACCGGTTGAAGATTGGTTCGATGCACTGGATCTGCAAATAAAAAGCGATGAGGAAAATTGCGCCAAGGCCAAAGAAGCTGAAGAAGAAGCGCAAAAAAAAGTCAATGAAGCATTGAAGAAGACGGCGTTGGCAGAACGGCTCGAGCAAGATTTTCAAGAATTTGAGGAAGTTTCTCGAAAAAAGGAACTGTTGGAACGAGAACAGGCAAAAATCAACGAGCAGACGAATTATTTGGCGGAATTGAACTGGGCTTTTGGATGCGAAACGATGGTTTTCAGAAAAAAGACGTCTCAAAAACGCTTGGAAGAACTCCGAGCAGACATTGAAAAACAAAATGCCGAATTTTTTGAAACGAAGGAAAAATTCAGCAAAGCATTGGAAACCAAGCAAAGTCTTTTGCAGGAAGCTCCCCAAAAAGACAAGGCGCAAGCTGATTTTAATCTGTGGCAAGGAAGGGTCGGCATATATGACGAGGCCGAGCAAAAAAATGCCGAACTTGCTGACCTGCAAGCTCATGCAGACAAATCATCCAAAAAGCTTGCCGAAAAAAAAGCGGAACTTGAACGCAAAATTGCCTCTAAGAACGCTTTGGACAAGTTTATCGAGAAAAATTCCGGAGCGGCCGACGAAAAGCACTGTCTTGAACTGGAAATTCAGCAGCTGAAAGAAAATGAAAAAAAACTTCAGGATTACAAAGCCCAACAACAAAAAGCTGAAGTTTTGAAGAATGAGCAGGTTGTTTTGGAAAAAGAATCTGCTGAAGCATCGGAACTTCAAAAAACGGCTGAGCAGGAGTATGAGAACATCCAGAGTCAATGGGCCAAGCTGCAGATCAACGAATTGGCCAAGCTGCTCAAACCGGGAGAAGCTTGCCCGGTTTGCGGCAGTTTGGAGCATCCGAGCCCTGCATTTGGCGATGAAAAGACCGTTTACGTGACGGAAAATCAAGTAAAAAAAGCAAAAGAAAAACATGACGAAGCCGTTGCCGATGCTTCAGAGAAAAAAGCCAAGGCAGATGCCAAATCAAAAGAGTTCAGCGAACGTCAAGCTGACTTTTTGGAGAAGATAACTGAGTTCAGTCGGTCTCTCGGATATGATACCATTGAAATCAGCGAGCTTGAAAAAAAACTCGACGCCAAGAGATCGGATAACGAAGAGAAACTCTCACAAGCCAGAGAAACGGCACGAAAAAGAACTGAAGCCGAAGTGAAGCTTAAAACTTTGCAGACGGAAATTGAACGAGGAGAAGAGCTTGTTTCCGACTTGAAACAAGAACTCAGCGAATGTCAGGCGACGATTTCAGGTAAAAAGGCCGGTCTGGCGGAACTTGAAAAACAGTTGCCAAAACAGTTCAAAACCAGAAAAGAGCTGCAAGAACAACTGAATCAGTGGGATGAGTACGTTAAAAAATATGATTCCGACAAGGAAAACAATGATAAAGAAGTTTCTGATCTTGATAAAAGGCGTGCCTCGTTGCAGTCGCTGATCGAAAAAGAAAATATCAACCTGGGTAATGAGTCAAATCTATTTCATGCTTCCGAAAAAGAAATCGAGTCGGCTTGCCTGAAGAAGGGGATTTCCGCTGAGAGACTTTACGAATTGCTTGCAGAAAAAGACCGGATTGCCGAGATTGAGCGTGAAATCAGCGACTTTCAGAAAAAAGAAGCAACGGTTTCGGGCGAATATGCTGCAAGTCAAAAGAAAATCGACGGGAAGATTCGGCCAAACATCGAAGAAATGAAGCAGATTCAACGAGATGAACAGGAGCGTCACAGACGTGCCAAAGAATTTTTGCAGCAATCAGACAATTTGCTGAACAAGAACAGGGCATGTCGCCGAAAGGCCGAAAAAGTCTGGAAAAACAGCAAGGAAAAACTTGAACTTGCCGAGCGCAAACAGTCTTTGTATAACGTTCTCCGTGGTCAAAAGGGCATTGCTCCAGGTTTTTCACGCTTTGTTCTGGCAAATTATTTCAGAAGCGTAATTGAAGTCGCAAACATTCACCTTGATAAGCTGACGGGCGGCAGATATAATCTGGTTTTGGATGACACAGCAAAGGCAAACTTAAAAAATATGGGCCTGGAACTTGACGTTTATGACGACAATGCCGGCGTAAACCGTCCGGTTCACACGCTTTCCGGCGGCGAAAGCTTTATTTTCTCTCTTTCGCTTGCCATGGCATTGGGAGAAGTCATTCAGGAAAGAAACGGCGGCATCAGCATTGAAGCAATGTTTATCGACGAAGGGTTCGGCACGCTTGACGATGAAAGACTGCAATCAGTTCTCAGTGCCTTGCAGTCTTTGGAAAACAATAATCGAATGATCGGCATTATCAGTCATGTTGACAAATTTAAAGAGCAAATTCCTGCTCAGATTCAGGTAACTTCAAAAGAAGGCATCAGCACGATTGGATATCAGACCGAATTCTAAAAAGAGCGAAGGCAGGTTTTTTTGAAAAATGCAATATAAGACGCATCTGGCGGTATCATTGGCAGTCGGAATTCCTTTGATGTCTTGTGCCGGAGACTTAAATTTCCCGAATGCGATGGCCCTTTGCGCGGGGACTCTTTTGCCGGATATAGATCACCCCGGCTCCTATATGGGAAAGAGAAACAAGTTTATCAGCAAAGTAGCCAATAAGACGCTGGGACATCGCGGCGGCACGCATTCGCTTCTTTTTGCAGTATTGGTCTATGCATTTTTCGTATGGATCAGAAATCTTTATTTCGCTCAAGCTGCCTATTTTGTTCCTTTTTGGATTTTATGCGGGTATTTGATGCATTTGTCAGAGGACAGCTTTTCAAAAGAAGGAGTCAACTGGCTTTGGCCACTGACGAAACACAAGGCAAAATCAGGTGGCAAGTTTGCATACTACAGTACTGGAAAGCTGAGCGAGGTCTTGATTTTTCTGGCAGCAGGATGCGTTGTTCTATTGGAATTGAAGCTGGCATATGACGGTAATTTGAAAAGTTTGACTCCGGGCAGAACGGGTGAATTTTTAAAGTATTCGATCGAATTTCTTAAACGCGTTCTATGTCTTAAAACATGAAGTTTCTTATGGACTTCTAGAACCATTTGAGCAATAATATTAACATAGAAAGGCCTTAACTTTACTAAGATGGAGAGGGGAAAATCCATGTTGAGAGATTCTGAGATGCTAGTTGCTGCTGCACAAAAACTGAAAGACTATGAAATCAAGTCGACGCCTCAAAGACAGGTGATTTTGGCTTATTTGATGAAATCAAAGGTGCATCCTTCGATTGAGACGATTTATAAGTATCTCAAGAAGAACGATTTTAACGTCAGTTTGGCAACCGTCTACAATACTTTGCAACTATTTGAGCAAAAGAAACTTGTGATTGAGGTTGCGGTTGACAAAACGGGCCATATGAGATATGACTATTTTGACAATCCGCACTATCACATGATTTGCGTGAATTGCGGCAAAATTGAAGACGTTTTTGATGATGCGTATCGTCAATTTGAGAAGACGGCGGCCTTAGATACCGGCTATAAGGTTTTTGGCAGTCAGTATGAAGTTTTGGGCCTTTGCCCTGCGTGTCAGCGCAAGGAAGACAAAATAAGCAATCCCAATTGATGAATCAAAGCTGATATGCTACAATTGGACTATTGATGCTTAAATCAATTAACTACAGGCGTTGAAGCAACGAAGTAGATCGTCAAGTCACTGGCAAAGAGAACTGATGGTGGTGCTGAAAATCAGGGCAAACTTGATGGTTGAATTACATTGTGGAGTTTGAACGGTTCATCTCGATATCGATGACTAGAGTTGATTGCTGATTTTTGTAAAATCTGGCGATAATCTGGGTGGTAACGCGGAAAAATTTCGTCCCTGATGTCTGATGGCATCAGGGAATTTTTGTTTTAGGAGGAATTTCGATGACGAATATTATTGATGAATTGAAGTGGCGCGGGGCCGTTAATCAAGTTTCTGACGAAGAAAACCTGAGCAAGCTTTTGGATGAAAAGTCTGTCGGAGTTTATTGCGGAACTGATCCGACGGGCGATAGTCTGCACGTTGGACATTTGATTCCTTTCATGATGCTCAAAAGGTTTCAGTTGGCAGGTCACCGTGCATTTATCTTGATTGGCGGGGGAACAGGATCAATCGGCGATCCGTCCGGACGTTCAACGGAACGGACATTGCAGACGATGGAACAGGTTCATCACAATGAGGAAGCCTTGACTTCACAAATGAAAAAGCTTTTTGGCGAGGACAATATCACGATTGTCAACAACCATGACTGGCTTTCAAAAATCAGTCTGCTTGATTTCTTGCGCGATTATGGCAAGTTGTTCAATATTAATACGATGTTAAACAAGGAAGTCGTTGCAAGTCGTCTTGAAGTCGGAATTTCATTTACTGAATTTACCTATCAGATTCTTCAAGCTGTTGATTTTCATCATTTGCTGTTGGAAAATGACGTTCAGCTTCAAATCGGCGGTGCCGATCAATGGGGCAACATCACAGCCGGAATCGATTTGATTCACAAGATGGAAGGGTCTGATACGCAGGCATTCGCATTAACGATTCCGCTGATGCTGAAAGCTGACGGAACCAAATTCGGAAAGTCTGCCGGCGGTGCGGTTTGGCTTGATCCTGAAAAGACGACACCCTATGAATTTTATCAGTTCTGGCTCAATCAAGATGATCGTGATGTTGTCAAGTATCTCAAATACTTCACGTTCCTTGGCAAGGAAGAAATCGAAGAACTTGCCAAAAAAGTTGAAACGGAACCGGAAAAGCGAGAAGCACAGCGTCGTCTTGCTGAAGAAGTTACTGAATTCGTTCATGGAAAAGAAGCAGTTCATCAGGCTGAGCATATTTCCAAAGCTTTGTTCTCCGGTGAAGTCAAAGATTTGACTGCGGATGAAATTGAGCAGGGATTTAAAAACATGCCGACCGTTACAGTTAACAAGGAGCCGGAAAACATTGTCGAATGGCTTGTTGCGAGCGGCATTGAAAAATCAAAGCGTCAAGCGCGTGAAGACGTGACGAATGGTGCCATTTACATCAACGGCGATCGAATCAAAGATCTCGAATTCATGATCGATCCAAGCAAGCAATTTGATGGCAAGTTCGTAATCGCACGACGCGGCAAGAAACGCTATTTCTTGGGACGCGTAATTGATTAATATTTTTTAGAGTCAGGATTTAACCTGACTCTTTTTTTAATAAAAAAATGAAACAGAAAAAAATTGGGAAAAATTCAAAAAAAATTATTTCGTATTATGATGATTTTCGAACAATGGTAAAAGCATAAAATAATGGTTTTTCATCTCAAAAGCGAACTATTGGTGATGTATAAAACATTAAATTCGTTTTTTGCTTAAAATAAAATTTAGATGCAAATAAAAAGATAAAAAGGGTGTTGACGATTAATGATAATCAGAGTATAGTAATTTATGTTGTTACGGCGCAGGTCGTTAACAAGTTATAAAAAAGTTTTTCAAAATTATTCTTGACATCAACAAATAGTTTTGATAAAATAATAAAGTCGCTTGCGAGAGCGAGTGATGAATGTAGATCTTTGAAAACTGAACAAAGTTTCGATAAGCAAATGTGCAGGGCTTCTTG
>ERZ841120.248-NODE-248-length-46521-cov-6.234516_pt1 | contig 46521 bp, 42 predicted proteins | sample MGYA00519572_ERZ841120 | MGnify/ENA primary metagenome ERZ841120 (study PRJEB31850, sample SAMEA3708890) | human gut metagenome | biome: human gut; feature: human-associated habitat; material: faeces | place: China | collected 2014 ...
ACCCTTGCATATCATAGAAGAATCTTATTTACAGACTTTTTCTCACAGTCTCAAATAAAAGGATATTTATGTAAATTATTTCTGGTCCAGTACGGACTGAATCTGCTTCATCAGCTGATCGTAGTTTGACTGATCGTCAATGCCACCCATGAAAGGTTCCCCAACGATATTTCCGTCTTTATCTACAAGAACGGTTGTAGGAAATGCCATGATGTTTCCTTTTCCAGCATAGTTTCCAACTGTTGAATTAGAATCGAAAGTCAGGTTCTTGTAGGAAGCGCCCTGAGCTTTCATGATTTCTTTTGCCTCTTTGATTCCGGCTTCATTGTTGTCTAAAGTATCCATGTTGATACCAACAACTTCGCCACCCATTTCTTTGAGTTTCTCATTTAATTCATTCAGCTTAGAGAGCTCTCCGACACATGGCTTGCATCCACTGAACCAGAAATTTACAACTGTAACTTTATTTTTAGAGAAAAGACTGTCATCTACATCGTTTCCATCCAGATCTTTTCCTTTGAAACCTTTGAATACAGCTGTGGATTCGTCTGATTTGGAGGAAGAGCTGTCAGAGGAATCGGATGCAGCAATCTCTTTCTCAAGCTTGGCAATTTCTTCTTCAATTCCGCGGATTGTCTCGATGTCTTTGCACAGAGTTTCATATTCTTCTTCAGAGAAAGAGTCTTTGTTAGATTCCACTGTGCTTGCGAGGGAATCAGCATAGTTTTCGCTCATGGCATCACCGGCAGCGTTCTTGTTCATAAGACCAAAGGCTTTGTCCCATGCATCTTTGTGATCAGCAAAAAGCTGGTTTTCCTGCTGGTAAAGGTCATCCCGTTTTTCGTTCAGCTCGTCTGCGCTGCTCGTTTCTGTTGTGGAAGAAGATTCCTGTTTTGTGTTTGTATTGTCTGTTGAGGAGGAATTTCCGCAGCCTGTAAACGCAAAAAGTACAGAAATGGCAAGGGATGCAGCAATTACCGTTTTTAATTTCATTGAGTTTGTTCTAAGTGTTTTGTTTTTCATGATTTTAAATCTCCTTTAAATTACGTTTTATTAGTTTTTATTTTCAGCCTGTTTCTTAGTTGAAAATCCGTAATGATAGCAGATTGCATCAGTCGGACAGGCTTTCATACATTCTCCGCATCGGATACACTCCGGATGGTTTGGTGTGTCTACTACATTGACATCCATCTTACAGACACGACTACATTTCTGGCAGCCAACACATTTCTCATGATCAACCTGAATCTTAAGAAAAGATACCTTATTAAACAGTGAGTAAATAGCACCCAGCGGGCAGATCCATTTACAAAATGGACGGTAAAACAAGATGCTCAGGATGATGAAAAGCGCAAGGATTGTGAACTTAAATGTAAATAAATGTCCGAGTGCGGCACGGATTCCTGAGTTGGCAAGTGCCAGCGGAATTGCGCCTTCAAGTACGCCCTGTGGGCAAATGTATTTGCAGAAGAAAGGATCTCCCATACCAAGTGAATTGGTTACAAATGCCGGAAGTAGTATAACAAAGACGACCAGAATCACATATTTCAGATACCGCAGAGGCTTCAGTTTTGCGGTGGAAAGTTTCTTGCCCGGAATCTTATGCAGCAGATCCTGGAACCATCCAAACGGACAGAGGAATCCACAGATAAACCGTCCTAACAGAACACCTAACAGGATGAAAAATCCGGTGATGTAGTAGGTAAATTTGAATTTTGAAGAACCGACCACGGCTTGAAAAGCTCCAATCGGACAGGCACCTGTGGAGGCAGGACAAGAGTAACAGTTTAGTCCCGGGACGCACATCGTTTTTACATTTCCCTGATAAATTTTCCCTTTAAACAGATTCGGGATGTGAATGTTGGTCAGCAGTGTAGCAGCTGCCTGAATCCATCCGCGGAAGCGGGCCAGAAAGTTTTTGTTTGATTTCATTTTCTTATCCAATTCCTACACACTCCATACATAATTTTATTGCCTTACTTAGAACAACCGCTGCTTCTCCGCGGAAGATCCCGACAAGGAAAAACACCAGACCGGCTGCAAGTAAAAGAATTTGTGTTGCTTTTTCAGATTTCATTAAAATACTCCTTTCAATGTTGAAAGTCCGTTTATTGACCTTTCGATGTTTGCATTATACAATAGAGGGTGTAAAATTCCTGTTAAGGAAATGAAGAAAAATAAATTGAGATTATTAGTTGTTGAAGATGAGAAGAAATTATGTGATATGATTGCGAAAAGTCTGCACCAGGCAGGTTATGAGGTAGACACGTGTAATGACGGAGAGGAAGCACTGGCACAGGAAAAGAATATTGAATTGATACAGAAGTCACAGAATTCGTCGGATGGAAGATCAGATGGAACAGAAGAGTCGTTGCTGGTCGCATGTAGTGTGAACAATAACGAAAAGCCAGAGGATGAATTGATATTGACAGGAAGTGATATTCTAATTTACAGAATGCTTTATAATCTTGTTGAAAATGCGATTAAATATAATCGAACAGATGGAACCGTTACGGTATCGGCGAAGAGAGAGAAGAATGAAGTTGTCCTGACAGTTGCGGATACAGGGAATGGAATTGACGAGTCATTCCGGGAACAGATCTTTGAACCGTTTTTCCGAGTAGATAAGTCCAGAAGCCGTGAGCTTGGAGGGGTAGGTCTTGGACTTGCGATGGTGCGTGAAATCGTGCGTGTGCATGACGGAAAGATTGAGGTTCGCGGAAATGAGCAGGGCGGAACAACATTTGAAGTGAGAATGAGTATAGAATAGTAACAAATGGATGAATAAAAAGAGCCACGATCATGGCAGCAATTATATCGAAGATGGCAACATTTTTTTCAGAACTTACCAGGTCTTCAGAATCCTTTAAAGTGGAAGAATTCCTGGATACAGTAGAATATGATTACCCCAAATTTCATTTATCCATGGACTGCTTCATCTGCAGTGTAGTATCCGGAGATCTGGTATTGAAGGAACATGAAGCTGCAAAGTGGCTGACAAAAGATACATTGGACAGCGTGGACTGGCTTCCGGCTGATCTGGGGTTGATTGAAAAAATTAGAGAGTATTTAAATTAAATGGCCGATGAAAAAACGAAAACAGTGTATATGAACAGGAAAATGTTAATATAAATCGCATTAGATAATTATAAAAACCTGAGATAAAATAAATTTGAAAGTAATTATAATGAAAAGAATTACGTACATATCAAAATCTTGCCCGTGACTTTCAACGAATTATGCAGTATAGTATTCATAAAGCGAAGAAAAGAGGTAAAAAGATGTACACATTATTATTACTGTTGATTTACCTTGCATTTATCAGTCTCGGACTTCCTGATTCGCTATTGGGTTCTGCATGGCCGGTGATGCATGAGGCGTTTCAGGTGCCGTTATCTTATGCGGGTCTCGTGACCATGATTATTTCCGGTGGTACGATCTGTTCCAGTTTGTTGTCAGAACGGCTGACGAAAAAGTTGGGAACACAGATTGTGACCGTATGCAGTGTATTACTGACAGCAGTTGCACTGTTTGGATTTTCTACGGCGAGTGCGTTCTGGATGCTTTGTATCTGGGCGATTCCGTATGGACTGGGAGCAGGTGCGATCGATGCGGCGTTAAACAACTACGTGGCGCTTCATTATAATTCCAGACATATGAGCTGGCTGCACTGTTTCTGGGGTCTGGGAACCATTATCAGCCCCTATGTGATGAGCTATGCGCTGACAACATCTGTCTGGCAGAACGGCTACCGGATGGTGTCTTTTATCCAGTTTGGAATTATGATCATTCTTTTCCTTACCCTTCCGGTATGGAAAGTAAATCAGAAGACTTCCGTGCAACAGGAAGAAGCATCAGAGGAAATGGTAGGTATCAAAGGTGCTCTGAAGATTAAGGGCGTTCCGAATCTTTTACTTGGCTTTTTCTCATACTGTGCACTGGAATCTACTGTGATGTTGTGGGGCAGCAGTTATCTGGTAGGTGTAAAGGGAATTTCTGCAGAACGCGCGGCAGCCTTTGCATCGCTGTTCTGTATCGGAATCACGTTGGGAAGATTTCTGGCAGGCTTTATTACAGAAAAAATGGGAGACCACAAGATGATTCGTCTGGGCATCGCTATCATTCTTGTTGGATGTATCGGTATGTTGTTACCGGTATCCATCGATGAATTTGCACTGTTTGGTCTGGTTATTATGGGACTTGGCTGTGCACCGATTTATCCATCTATCATCCATGCAACACCGTCCAATTTCGGAGAGAAGAACTCCCAGGCGATCATCGGTATCCAGATGGCGAGTGCTTATGTGGGATCTACTTTTATGCCGCCGCTGTTCGGACTGATCGCAAACCATATTTCTGTCGGTTTACTTCCTGTTTATGTATTGTTCTTCCTGATTCTGATGTTCTTTATGCTGGAAAAGACATTTAAACTGGTGAAATAGTAATAATCAAACAGCTTCCGGGTTACGTGTCAGTTTCCTGAAAGCTGTTTTTGATTTGCATAATTTTATTTGTAATAGAAAAGGATATAAATATGTATAAAGAAAGCAACGATATAACATTACAATATTATAATCAAAATGCCGGTTCTTTTGTCAGCGGTACAGTTCACGCAGATCTGACAGATACATTGAATCGGTTTTTAAGCAGACTGGAACCGGGAGCGGCAATTCTTGATTTTGGCTGCGGTTCCGGCAGAGATACCAAATATTTTCTGGAACATGGATATCAGGTGGAGGCCATAGACGGATCTGAAGAACTGTGTAAAATCGCCGGTGCCTATACAGGAATTCCGGTACGCCAGATGTATTTTCAGGATCTGGATGTCCGGAAGCAGTATGACGGTATCTGGGCGTGTTCTTCGATTTTGCATCTGGAAAAAGCAGAATTAAGATCTGTGCTGAAAAAAATGGCGGATGCCCTGCGTCCCGATGGATGGATCTATACTTCTTTCAAATATGGAGAGTATGAAGGGATGCGAAACGGCAGATATTTCACGGATTTCACCTGGAACAGTTTCCAGAGATTCATCCGTGATACCGAATCACTTTCCATAGCAGAATCCTGGGTGACCGGTGATGTGCGTCCGGGAAGGGAAGAAGAAAAGTGGCTGAATCTGCTGTTGCAGAAGCGATAATAGAGAATGGCACAAAAACCATCCGTTGTATCAGTGATATCCTTATTTATTCTGTGCAATTTCAATAAAATCCCTGGCGTATTTGGGAAGATAAGTTCCCCTGCGAAAAGCGATGCTCAGTGTTGTAAAGATTCCTTTTTCTCCGACAGAAAAGCAAACCGGTTTTCTGGAAAATTCCATATTCTGTATATATGTTTCCGGCGTAAAACACATGCCCATTCCCTGCATACAAAGTTTTACACAGGTCTCCGTGTTCCGGCTTCGAATCGGTACACGGGGCTGGACACCGGCGCAATCCAGGGCTTCAAGAACCAGTTTTCCGGTGGTCTGTTCTGGAAAATGGAGAATAAAAGGTTCGCTGGCAAGCGTGGACAGATCGATTCTCGGATACCGGTCGGAGGGAGACTGATATCCGGAAGATGCCAACGGATGATCCGGTGGCATAACCAGAAGAATTTCCTCTCTTTTCAGCAGTTCGTATTCCAGTTTTGGATGTTCCCTCGTCTCATTAAAAATCCCAAAATCAAGCTGATCATTCAACAGGAGTTTTTCCTGAATAGAGTATGCCTCTTCCCAGATGCTGACATTGACATTCGGATATTTTTTTGAAAATTCTTCCATAATCTGTGGAATCATACAGCTGCTTCGCATCAGTGGAACAGCAATATTCAATTCCCCTTCGTTATTTTCCGTCAGATCTTTCAGTTCTTTTTCCCAGTCTTGTTTTACCTGAAGAATTTTACGGGCGTATTCCATGTATTTTCTTCCGGTATAGGTCGGCACATAAGTATTTCCATTTCGGCTGAAGAGTTTCGCCCCCATTTCCCGTTCCAGTTTTTGCAGATGCTTGGTGAGTGTAGGCTGGGAAATGTAGAGTTCCTGCGCTGCTCTGGTAAGATTCTGGTGTTTGGCAATACATAAAATATAGTGCAATTCACTGTAGTTCATAAAATCCCCCTGACTATTCTGTTTTGGCATAAAATTTATGTAAAATATGAATTTGACTTCCTGTACTGCCTATTTTACAATATTTTCTATCAGCTTATCAAGACATATCTTATTGAGGGAGGAAAAACAAATGAAAAATTGGCTGGAAAAACAGTTTCGGTTGTCAGAATTTCATACGGATGTCAAAACAGAGATTCTTGCCGGACTGACTACTTTTGTTACTATGGCATACATTCTTGCTACTGTACCAAACATCATGTCCGGAGCCGGATTTGACAAACATGTAACTCTGACGATTATGATTCTTCTGATTATCGTGACTACCTGTGCGATGGCATTGTATACCAACCGTCCGTTTGCATTGGCACCGGGACTTGGAAGCGTGGGTATTATCGCGTCTATGATTACGAATGAGGGTGTCAGCGCACCGATTGCTGCAGGCGTTATTTTCTGGAGTGGTGTACTTTTTATTATCATTTCTTTTTTGGGACTGCGGGAAGCCGTTGTGCGTGTGATTCCAGTCAGCCTAAAACAGTCAGTAAGTGCCGGTATCGGTCTGTTTATTGCGCTTCTGGGAGCAAAAAACTGTGGGCTGATCGTAGCAAATGATGCAAAAAACTGCCTGTCTTTTGGTGATCTTGCTTCTCCGTCCGTTATCGTGGCAGCCATTGGTTTTCTGATTCTGATGGTTATCAAGGCACGGAATGTTCCGGGTGGTATGATTCTGGCGATTGTGCTGACTACGATTGTGGGAATTCCGTTCGGTGTGACACATGCTCCGGAGCAGATCTTTTCTCTTCCGGCTGGTATTGGCAAACAATTTATGAATATTGATTTTCTTGGAGCGCTGAATTTTGCTTATATTCCGTTCCTGATCGCCTTGTTTGTACCGGATTTTTTCTCTACTTTTGGTACGGTTCTCGGTGTTGGAGCGAAAGCAGGATACCTGGACAAAGACGGCAATCTGCCGGGTATTGATAAATGTTTTAAAGTGGACGCTATTTCCACAAGTCTTGGAGCACTGTTCGGTATGCCGAGCATGACTACCTATCTGGAATCCTCTGCGGGTGTGGAAGCAGGTGGTAAGACAGGACTTACGGTCATCTTTACCAGTATTTTCTTTGGAATTTCTCTGTTCCTGGCACCACTGGCTCTTGTGATCCCGTCAGCAGCAACCGGTCCGGTACTGATCTTTATTGGAATCAATATGTTGAGTGCAATGAAAAACATTGATTATTCCGATATCACAGAGTATATCCCGGCATTTTTGTGTGTGACCTTCACAATTTTTGCCAACAACATCGCAAATGGTATCTGCGTGGCACTGCCGGCATATCTGGTAATGAAGATTGCAACCGGTAAGATCAAAAAAATCGATCCGGTGATGTATGTTCTTGTGGCTGTCTGTCTCTTATATTTTTATTCTATTGTATAAATGAGGTGAAAACAGATGGAGAAGATTCAGCTGTTGATAAAACATGCGAAAGTATTTAATTCGTATCTGAAAAAATTTATCGATGCAGATGTCTCTGTAAAAGATGGAAAATTCTACTATATTGACAGAAAGCACGAAAATCTGTTTGATGCGGAACATACAATCGATGCAGATGGGCAATACATGATTCCCGGCATGGTTGATATCCACATGCATATTGAGAGTTCTATGACAACGCCGGGCTCTTTTGGAAACTGTGCAGCGAAAAATGGTGTCACCACAGTGGTTTCCGAACCACATGAGATGGCAAATGTCAAAGGGGTTCGCGGAATCCTTGAGATGATATCTGCGGCAAAAGATGCACCCATTGATATTTTCTACGGGATTCCGAGCAGCGTTCCATCGACCAGTGAAGAACTGGAAACCACCGGCGGTGTGATTGATTTTGAGGCGATGAAGCATCTGCTTGGTGAAAAAGATGTGGTCTGCGTTGGCGAGATTATGAATTATCGGGAAATTATCCGGGAAAATCATCTGGAGATCTCAAAATTTCTGGATTATCTGCGGCAGGAACATCCGGGATATGTGATTGAAGGACATTGTCCGTCTCTGGTGGATCTGGATCTTGCAAAATTCCTGTATCTTGGCATTAATGGAGATCATACAGAACATACCCTGGAAGAGGTAAAACAGCGGATCGAAAATGGAATGTTCTTTGAGATCCAGGATAAGATGTTGAAGCCGGAAGTGTTATCGTATATCTGTGAAAATCATTTATTTGAATATTGTTCTTTTGTGACAGATGATACGATGGCAGATGTTTTATATGAACAGGGGCATCTGAATACTGTAGTACAAAAGGCGATAGAGATGGGCTTTCCAAAAGAACAGGCGATTTACTGCGCGACCTATACACCGTGTCAGAGAATGCATTTTTATGACCGGGGTGTGATTGCTCCGGGAAAACTGGCAGATTTTATCCTTCTGAAGGATCCGGCAAAATTACTGGAGCCTGAAACGGTGTTTAAAAATGGAATTTCCATCTATAAAAAAGAGGACAGACAGACATTCCCCGTAGAACCATATGCATTCCCGGAAGATTTTTATCACAGTGTTTCCATTCCGGAAGTAACACTTTCGGATTTTGATGTTAAAGTTCCGGTCGAAGAAGGGGAAGTAACGGTCCGTGCGATGGAAGTACATCCGGATCGCACCCAGACCACGGAGAAACTGGTAACCATGCAGGTAAAAGAGCATAAGATCTGCTGGCAGGAAAGCGGATGTCTGCTGGCGATGGTACTGGAGCGGCATGGAAAAAATGGAAATATCGGTTATGGATTTCTGACAGGTTCGTGTCTGAGAGAGGGAACTGTAGCAACTACATTTTTTCATGATCACCACAATCTGTTTGTTGCGGGAAATGATCCGGAGGATATGTTGTTCGCCGTACAGAGAATCGGAGAATTGCAGGGCGGTTTTCTTACAGTAAAAGATGGGCAGATTCTCTCGGAACTTGCATTACCTGTCTGTGGAATTCTTTCGGAGGCATCCATTGAAGCAACAGGAAGTGCGCTGAAAGAAGTGCGGGAAAGTCTGATCACTCTGGGATATGAACATCACAATCCGATCATGTCTGTGGGAACGCTTGGACTCCCTGTAAGTCCTGCATTAAAACTGACCGATCATGGATTGATCGACGTAAAAAAAGGAGAAATCGTGCCTCTGGTGTTATCCTGTTCTTGATTTTTTCACAGAATTTGCTATATACTGTTTCATAGTTCATCGGAGGGCAATTTGTTGCATTGCATATCGGGGATCGGTTCAGAGGAATGATCCTGGGTTCATTGGAAGCAATAGCCGGATAAGATGTCAGGTTGAGATACCTGCCTCTTATCCGGCTTTTTCCATGGAGATCTTCTGGCGAATATCCTTTCTTCCGATTCCGAAGTGATCCTGGCAGCGATCGATTGTCTGAAAGCATATGCGATTGACTGTATTTTTACGGCGGTATTCTTCTGTTACATCGGTTTCTACAATGGTATCGGCATGACCAGGTTCGTCATAATTCAGGAAATATATGAAACGTTAAGGAAAATTTTGTACCATTGATTTTTTTAAATTAATATTGTATTATATCTGTAACAGGACTCCCCACACCTCTCACGCAAGTGATGTGTCCCATGGGGAGACATTTTGTATTATGGAGGAGTAGTATGGTAAAACCAATTATGAGAGATATCTTTTTTCTGAACCAGCCATCCGAGCCGGCAACTGAGTCGGACCGGAAGACAGGGATGGATCTGCTGGATACTTTAAAGGCACATGAAGAAGAGTGTGTTGGTATGGCGGCGAATATGATCGGGGTACGAAAAAATATCATTGCCGTGCACATGGGATTTATGAATGTTTTGATGTATAATCCGAAGATCATCAAAAAGTCAGGGGCGTATGAGACGGAAGAAGGGTGTCTTTCTCTGGCAGGGGTGAGAAAATGCATGCGGTATCAGGAAATTGAAGTGCAGTATCAGGATGTCAATTTCAAACAGCAGCGACAGACGTATTCCGGCTGGATCGCGCAGATCATACAACATGAAATAGATCATTGCTGCGGAATATTGATATAAATAAAAAGACTAAAATATGTACCATATACATGGTAAAAGAGTAATTACGTTTCCAGCTATGTGAAAAATCTGATTTTTCATATGAGCATTAAAGTGAAATTAACTAATGGATTAAAACGAGTACTTGTGAAAGTATGGAACAGTTACAAAATCAAAATAAATGAATGATAGTAGAAAAGGAAAAAACAAACATGAAAAAAGGAAATGGAATTGCATTACTCCCTATCGGCGTGTTCCTGGTATTGTATCTGGGGCTTGGAATTTTGTTTGAGTATGTGTTAAAGATTCCGATGGGATTTTATAACGTGCCGATCGTCGTAGCGTTTCTGGCGGCGATTTTGGTGGCGTGTGTACAGAATCGGAAAGTAAATTTTGATAAAAAACTGGAGCTGATGGCGCAGGGTGTGGGCGATAAGAATATCATTACGATGTTATTGATCTTTCTGACCGCCGGCTGCTTTGTCGGCGTTGTCGGAAGAAGCAGTGCGGAGAGTGTGGCCTATTTTATGCTTGCGCTGATTCCGGCGCGGTTTTCGGTTGCAGTGCTGTTTGTAGTGGCCTGTTTCGTGTCGGTGGCAATGGGAACCTCCGTGGGAACGATCACCTTGCTGACACCGATCGCAGTTGCGGTATCTGCTGCATCCGGGTTTGATCTTCCGTTTTGTGTCGGAGCGGTCATGGGTGGTGCAATGTTCGGGGACAATCTTTCCTTTATTTCCGATACAACAATCGCAGCCTGTAACGGACAGGGCTGCGAGATGAAAGATAAGTTCCGGGAAAACTTCTGGATCGCATTTCCGGCGGCGGTGATCACACTGGTTCTGATCCTGGTTCTGTCTTTTCAGACAGAGATTCACGGAAGAGTCGATCAGTCGTACCATCTGCTGCAGGTACTTCCCTATGTGCTGGTTCTGATCGGTGGAATCATCGGTATCAATGTATTTGTGGTACTTCTAACCGGCATTGCCTCCGGTGCACTGATCATGCTGCTTGGCGGACATACCACACCGACCGATCTGCTGGCAAATATGGGTTCCGGCGTCTCGGGCATGTTTGAGACCTGTATGGTGGCGATCCTTGTTGCAGCCATGTGTGCGCTGATCCGAGAATATGGCGGATTTGATGCGTTGCTCGGCTGGATCCACCGGATCTTTAAGGGAAAACGCGGCGGGCAGCTGGGTATGGGACTGCTGGTCGGAGCGATGGACATTGCAACTGCCAACAATACTGTTGCAATCGTAATGGCGAATCCGATTGCAAAAGAAATGGCCCAGGAATACTGTGTGACACCGAAGAAAACAGCTTCGTTACTGGATACTTTTTCCTGTATCTTTCAGGGAGTCATCCCTTACGGTGCACAGATGCTGGTAGCCATCTCGGCGGCACATGAACTTGGATACGAGATTTCCGCCTTCCAGATCATGCCACGGCTGTTTTATCCGATGTTTCTGCTTCTGTGTTCTTTGATCGCTATCTTCGGAGTCGAGAAAAAACAGAAGTAACATCCGATATAACCGGCAGAGCATCGGAAAGTGGGCAGCACAAAAAAGTTGCGCTTGCAAAATAAGAAGAGTGACAGCAAACGCATTTCACGCATATGGTAAATCAGATAGATAGTTGGGTATCGTCTCACAGATGCGGTGGGACATATCAGGAAGCGGGGAATGCAATATGAGTAACAAAACATATGATCGATTAAAATGGCTCGCCATGTATTTTCTGCCGGCTCTGGGAACGTTGTATTTTGCACTGGCTGGCATCTGGGGACTTCCCTATGGAGAACAGCTGGTGGGAACCATCACGGCAATCGATACGTTTCTCGGTGTGATTCTTGGAATCAGCAAATCAAAATATAACAAATGCAGTCACTAACAACTTCATACTAAAGCGTGTCTGAAAACACGGGAACTCTTGCAGGCGAACAGAGCTGGCAGGAGTTCTTTTTATGCTGCGATGTATCTGAAAAAGCTGGCAGTCACTGGTTTCTCAGTCAAATCAACGATCTTCATATTCCTTTTCGTGCAGGTTTGTAGTAAAATATAAGAACGATTGTCAATGCAAACGGGTATATTTGCGACTACAGGAAAAGAACAGACAAGGAGTATAAAGAATGATACAGGCAGTAATTTTTGATATGGATGGGACACTGATTGACACAGAAAAATATTACCGGATCTGCTGGCCACAGGCACTGGCGCATTTTGGTTATACGATGAGTGATGAGCAGGCACTTTCCATGCGTTCGCTGGGACAGCCATATGCGCCGGAGCATCTGAAAGAAATGTTTCAGGATCCCGATCTGGACTATCCGGCGATTCGTGTATATCGGAAACAGCTGATGGAAGAATATCTGGAACGGGATGGAATCCAGATCAAACCGGGAGCTGTAGAACTTCTTGAATATCTGAAAGAAAAGAAGATCCAGCGTGCGATCGCTACGGCAACTGATACGGAACGCGCGGCACGATATCTGAAACAGATCGGACTGTACGAGTACTTTGACCGGATCATCTGTGCAAATATGGTCAAGTGCGGAAAACCGTCACCGGATATTTATATCTATGCCTGCCAACAGCTGGGACTGGATCCGTCTGCATGCATGGCGGTAGAGGATTCACCGAACGGAGTGACCAGTGCGTACCGTGCAGGCTGTCAGGTTGTCATGGTGCCGGATCAGACAAAACCGGACGCGGAACTTCAGAAGATGCTGACCGCGTGTGTAGATTCGCTGGATCAGATGAAAACACTGTTTGAATAAGAATCATAAATAATGTAAACGTAATGTAACTATTCAGTAGGTAATATTCCGCGAGGCGTTTTGGCATGAATATGCCAAAATCCCGAGACATACGAGCAAAAATGCCATCACCGAAGGTGATCTTAAATGCATTTTTGCCTGTAACTGTGAAGGAACGGAACAGTTACAAAAATACGAGAGATCTGCAGGGGATGGGCACTGTCGTATGTGAGAATGTATAGGAGAAGAGCTATGGCAGAAAAAATGAAAAAGGATGCAGCAGAACTTCCCGGTACCAGCCGAGAAGCGGAAGAACAACAGCTTGCATATGTCATCGACATTGCGCAGGAACATCTGGTGCAGGCGCGTAAAGCCATCCGGGAGGCAAATGAAGATCTTGCTGATCTGATGGAAGTCTACGATGCAAAGGATAAAGAAGGTCTGACACTCTGGAACAATGCTACGGCGCGTCTGAAAGAATATAAACAGAATATGGTGCGCCTGGAAAAAGCCAGAAAGAAACCGTATTTTGGCAGAATTGATTTTCTTGCAGAAGAAAAACAACAAAAAGAAGCGTATTATATCGGTCGTGTTGGAATCTCCGGGGATGATGCGCAGCCGTTAGTATTGGACTGGCGTGCACCGATTGCTTCTGTTTATTATGAAAACGGTCTTGGTCCCTGTTCGTATACCGTTCTTTCCGAGGGGACGCATACGATCAATCTGGAGAGAAAACGGACGTATGAGATTGAAAATGACCGGCTGAAAGACTATTTTGACTCGGATGTGGTGGCAAATGATGAACTTCTGACCAAATACCTTGCCAAAAGCAAAAAAAACGTACTTGGAGAGATCATTGCAACCATTCAGAAAGAACAGAATCTGCTGATCCGTCGATCCCCCAGGACTAATCTGATCGTCCAGGGTGTGGCGGGTTCCGGAAAGACCACAGTGGCGATGCACCGTATTTCCTATATTCTTTATAATTACAAAGAGGATTTCCGCCCGGAAGATTTTTATATTATCGGGAGCAATAAAATTTTGTTGAATTATATCACCGGTGTTCTGCCGGAGCTGGATGTATACGGGATTCGTCAGATGACGATGGAAGAGCTGTTTATCCGCCTTCTGTATGAGGAATGGGATGGAAAAATATACAGCGTTCATCCGGTATCTCAGGAAGCTTGGCAGGAACAGAAAGGAAGTACTGCCTGGTTCGAAAAACTGGAAGCGTACTGTCAGGCATACGAAAATCAGGAGATTCCACAGGAGGCGATCGTGATGGAAAAAACGGGTGTGCGTCTGATGCGTCCTGCGATGATCCGGGAGTATCTGCGTGACAATCCGCTCCTTTCGATGGAAAGCAAGATCCTGATGCTGAATAAAATGCTGTATGCCCGCTATGAAAATGTGATCACGGGAAAAGTGATCTCTTTCACAGAAAAAGAGCGGAAAATACTGGACAAAAAATACAGCACTTACTTTGGCAACGGAAAATGGAATGGTTCCGTGCGAACTTTTTATCAGGATTTTCTCCGTGCACAGCAGCAAGAGGGAATTCCTATCGAAATACCAGATACATCGTTTGATGTGTACGATCTTGCGGCGATGGCATATATCTATAAACGGATCAAGGAAACCGATCCGGTGAGGGAAGCAAGCCATGTGGTCATCGATGAAGCACAGGACTTTGGTATGATGGTATATCGCTGCCTGCACTACTGTATGCGGGGATGCACCTATACTGTTATGGGAGATACTTCTCAGAATATCCATTTTGGACAGGGGTTAAATGACTGGGAAGAACTTCGCAGACTGATCCTGCGGGGAACATACGATGCATTCGGACTGCTTCGGAAAAGTTATCGAAACACGGTGGAAATCTCAGAATTTGCCACAGAGATCCTTCGGCATGGAGATTTCCCGATCTATCCGGTGGAACCGATCATTCGCCACGGAAAGCAGGTGAAGGTGCAAGCCAGTGCAGATACAGTTGCTATGAAAGATGCAGCAGCAAACCAGATTCAGGAATGGCAAAAAAACGGATACGAAACAATCGCTGTAATCTGCCGCGATGAGACGGAAGCCAAAGAGGTGTCTGATCTGTTACAGGATACTCCGAATCTGATGAGTTACACACCGGAACGCAGTCAGTTCGGAGAGGGAATCATGGTTCTCCCGGTGGTGTATACCAAGGGACTGGAATTTGATGCAGTACTTCTGTGGAATCCAACAAAGAAACAATACCCACAGGATAACGGTCACGTCAAACTGTTGTATGTTGCCGCTACCCGTGCGCTCCATGAACTGACCGTGCTGTATCAGAATTCTCTTACGGACATTATAGGAACCGAAGTGACGAAAGAAAAACATATGCAGGAATTTCAGACCGAAAGTCTGCAAAAAGCGAAAGAATACGCAAAACCGGTACACACGCAAAAAGAGATCGAACAGCAGCGAAGAGAAGAGGGTGACAGGGAACGGCAGGCAAGAGGCTATCTGGGTCCTCGAAAGATCCAGTTGGAAAAGGAACAGGAAATTGCCGGAACAGAGACACCGGTGCTAATTCCAAAACCGTTTGAAGTACATCAGGCACTGATTCCCAAAAACAGAAATCAGTTAAAAAAATCAACGGATAAGAGATTAAAATCTTCCGCCATCGACAAACTGGTGAATCCATCCCCGTATACATATGGAACCTTCCCACCGGAGAGTCATCTTCAGGTCAAAGGACATTCCAGAGGGAATTTTTCTGTAAAATGGGTGAAAAAGACAAAGCAGTATCTGGAGATCGCCAGTGCAGCCGGACTTCTTCGGCTGACACCGATCACACCGTCTACGATCCGTATCAGCTTTGTAAAAGGTGTCACCGGCACGATCCAGGATACGAACTGGAAAGCACAGGCAGATACCGCAGTAACATGGGGCGCAAAAGAGTCCCGTTCTGAAGTACAGCTTCTGACTGATCGTATCCTGATTCGGGTGGAAAAAGCCAATGGTGCTGTGCAGTTTTTAAGCAGAGACGGTAAAAAACTGCTTACGGAAAATCCTTCGGAACCTCGATTGCTTCTGGACAGTCAGACCTGGAACTTTTTCGCCTGGGATAAAAATGAGCGCCTGAAATCCAAAGGTGTTCTTGCAGATGATTTTATGGATCTGAGCACGAAAGCGCGGTATATCTCTTTTGGACAGAAAAAACTTCGGATGCCACTGGTACTGTCCAATAAGGGATATGCCATCGGTGTTGCGGCGGGAAGTACCGTATTATTCTGTAACGTGAGAACCTATGGACAATATATTTATACCCAGGGAACCGGTCAAATCGATTATTATTTCATTTACGATGAAAATCAGGAGAGAAACATCGAGCAATACCTCAATCTCCCGGTGTAGTTTCTTTCCCAGCCGTTTTGAATTCATGTACGGAAAACTAATTTTCTGAAACTGTCAGATTTATCTTTTATCAGATCAGAGTCTATAGTATAATAACCATAAATGGCCATATTTCTCAAAACATAATTGAGAAATCTACATAATAACTGATTTTTATACAAGATGAAGTACAATGGAGGTTATGAACATGAGAATCTATGTAGATGTGAATGCTGTACGTAACGGAAACGGAACCGAACAAACTCCTTTTCGAAAAATCAATGATGCTGCAAAGATCGCACAACCGGGTGATGAGGTTTTAGTGTTCCCGGGAACTTACCGTGAATATGTAGATCCAATCTATGCCGGACGTGAAGATGCCCGGATCACCTATCGCAGTGTAAAGCCACTGGGTGCTGTGATTACCGGTGCGGAGGAGATTAAAACCTGGACACCGTATCAGGACAACACCTGGGTATGTCGTGTGGCAAATAGTGTGTTCGGTTCTTATAACCCATATACGACTGCAGTATATGGTGACTGGTATTTTACAAAAGCAGACAAACATACCGGCTGCGTATATCTGAATGGTCGTGCGATGTATGAGGCAGTAACCCTGGACGAGTGCCTGCGTGGGGAAGTTTATTCATGCAGTTGGGTTCCGGAAGAATCCGTATACAAATGGTATGCCGAACAGGATACCGAAAAAGACGAGACCGTAATCTACGCCAATTTCCAGGGAAAAGATCCGAATGTGGAAAACGTGGAAATCAATGTTCGTCGTGAGTGCTTCTTCCCGTCAAAAACAGGGGTAAGTTATATTACAGTCAGCGGATTTACCATTTGCAAGGCAGCAACCACCTGGGCACCGCCGGCAGCATTTCAAGACGGTATGATCGGTCCGCACTGGAGCAAGGGATGGATCATCGAGGACTGCGATATCTCCAACAGCAAATGTGCAGGTATCTCCGTAGGTAAATATCTGGATCCGGATAACGATCATTATTTTACATATAAACAGGTAAAAAGTCCGACACAGATGGAACGTGACGCTGTATGCCGCGGACAGTATCATGGCTGGCTGAAAGAAAAGGTAGGAAGTCATATTATCCGCAGAAATAATATTCATCACTGTGAACAGGGCGGTATCATCGGTCGTATGGGCGGTGTGTTCAGTGTGATCGAAGACAACCATATTCATCACATCAACAACATGATGGAACAGGGCGGTGCAGAGATTGCAGGTATCAAAATGCATGCAGCGATTGATGTTCTGTATCAGCGTAATCATATTCATCACTGTACCATGGGTATCTGGTGTGACTGGGAAGCACAGGGAACACGGATCACGCAGAATCTTCTTCATGACAACCAGCGTCCATCCTTTGCAAAAAATCTGAAGGGCGGTATGATGTCTCAGGATCTGTTTGTGGAAGTGGGACATGGACCGACACTGATCGACAACAATATTCTTCTGTCTGATGCTGCCCTTCGTTTCGCAACACAGGGTGTAGCAATGGTACATAACCTGATCTGTGGTTCTCTGACCTGTGTTGGTGAAGGAACCGGCTGGAGATATACACCATATCATATTCCGCACCGTACAGAGGTGATGGGATTCATGACGATTCTTCACGGGGATGACCGTTTCTATAACAATATTTTTGTACAGAAATGGCCGAAAGAAGATGTGATTACCCCTCACGATTCCGATGATGGATATGACACGGAAAATCGTCTGGCTGGTACCTGGACATTCGACGAGTATCCGACATATGAGGAATGGATCTCACAGTTTGACTTTACAAAACCGGTGGATATGGTAAAACTGGAACCGGTACACTTTGGTCATCTGCCGGTATGGAGCGAGGGCAATGTGTATCTCGGAGGAGCAAAAGCATGGAAAAAGGAAAGAAATGGTCTGACCGCAGCAGAGAACAGGGAGGATGTGAAGGTTGAACTGGTGGAAAAAGAAGACGGATATCATCTGGAAACCAATATCTATGAGTTCCTGAAGGGCTTTACCGGAAGAATGATCAACACTGAAGTGCTTGGAAATGCCTTCGAACCGGAACAACCGTTCGAAAATGCAGATGGAACACCGATCCGGTTTGACGAAGATTATTTCGGAAATCACCGCGGTGTGGCAACTGTGCCCGGACCATTTGCTGAAGCAGAAGATGCTGAAAAAATGCTTTATGTAAAATAGCAAATATTTCTACGATTAAGAACTGTACGGAATCCTGGAAAATATTTTTTCCGGGATTTCTGTACTTTTTTTATTTTGTATCGTATTACTATTGACATTTCATACCGTATAGGTTATCATATGAATATCACATACGGTATTGATAAAAACATGAAAGGAAAGTGAAAAAATGGATTATATCATTATGGAAAACGGAGAAAAAATTCTTTTGGAAACTCAGCAGAAAGTGACGATTCAGCGAACCGTCGACATTTACAAACAGTACCGCAAAGAACTGGGACTGACGCAGAGTGAGCTTGGAAAACGTGCCGGTATCTCTCAGCCGAACATCACCCGTTTTGAGAGCGGAAATTACAACCCCAGTCTGGAATTCCTGGTAAAGATTGCCGGAGCTATGGGTAAAAAAGTGAAAGTTACTCTGGAAGATTAATCAAGGGGCAGTAGCAATGGTAGAAGATATTTTGAAGAAAGACGGACTGTCTTTTGCCCTGCTGCGAAAGTTGTCCTTTCGAACCAGACTGGAAGAGAACCTGGCTCAGGCAATCAGCTGTCTGGATGAAGCGTTTCTTACAGAAGAACTGAAAAATATCGTCGTCTGGTATGATTCCAGTGATATTTTATCCGGACTTCCGATTGATTACCGCATCAAAAGTCTTCAGGCGATCCTGCGGAAATATCAACGGGCATCCGGGGAAAGCCGGGTAGAGCGGGTATTTAACGATATCCTCGGTTTTCGGACATTATGCGATAATTACGAGGAAATTTTACGTTTGAGAGAAGCAAAGAATATTTCCGTTGCAGACATGTCCAACGGGAAAACACACGATGACGGATACCGCGGTGTGTATATCTATTATCAGTATGGCCACCGACATTACCCGATCGAGATTCAATATAATACCTACTATGACCGTCAGATGAACAACTGGCTGCATAAATATGTATGGAGTAAACATCATCCGGCAAATGTAGGAATCACCCTGCGAAGAGAGTACGAGAGAGGAAGAATCCGAACAGAATGTGAATGTGAGGAGGTGCTTCGGGATGTGTTATCTGATTGCAAAAAATAATCAGGGTGGGAGCAGTCTGGCAATCCAAATGATGCATGGAAAAGAACTGGCAAAATTAAAGCAGAAACTTCTCTCGGATCTTCCCGGTGAAGAAATACAGCTGCTTACTGTCAGCCGTCCATCTGCATATACGGAGTATGAACCGTTTTGCTTTATGGATACGCCGGATCATTTTGCACAGGAAGTGAAAAACAGTTTTTCCTGATATATATACCCACAAAGGTATTGTTTGAAAAAGCTTCTGTTTTTGAAGCAATTTCGTGTTATAATGCATTTATGCGTGAAATCATTTCAAAAATATTTCTAAGAAATCTATGAATTACAAATGGTGTGTTTCAGGCGCAGTGCACACCGGACAGGAGAAAGAATTATGGACTACATAGCAAGAGAAGATGCACTGGCATTATTAAAAAGATACAATCAGGATCCGTTTCATCTGCAGCATGCATTTACCGTGGAAGCTGTAATGAAATGGTATGCTAACGAACTTGGATATGCTGAAGACGCAGAATACTGGGGTATCGTAGGACTTCTGCATGATATTGATTTTGAACAGTATCCGGAAGAACACTGCCTGAAAGCACCGGAACTTTTAAGAGAGGGAGGCGTTGGTGAAGATATCATCCACAGTGTAGTCTCCCATGGATATGGTATCACGATCGGATGTGGTGTTACTCTTGATGTAGCACCGGAACATGAGATGGAAAAAGTACTGTTTGCAGCCGATGAACTGACCGGACTGATCTGGGCGGCAGCGCTGATGCGTCCTTCCAAAAGTACAAAAGACATGGAACTGAAATCCTTAAAGAAAAAATACAAAAGCAAAGGATTCGCTGCAGGATGCTCCAGAGAAGTCATCCAGCGCGGAGCCGATCAGCTCGGCTGGGAACTGGAAAAACTGCTGACGATGACAATGGAAGCAATGAAAGCAACCGAAGATACGATCAATGCGGAGTGTGAATCTCTGTAAAACAAATCGAGATACTTAATCCGAAAGTGAATCGGTTATTTGACAACTGGTTTACTTTCGGATATTTTTATAATTCCTGTGACCGCGGTTTCCTTAAGAATTCGTGAATTCTTGTGGGTTATACTTGCGAAAAACAGCGTATACTGATATAGTACAAAAAACAACAGTTCCAAAGAGGAGAGCAAACAATATGAAAAAAGGAAAAATCAAAGCGCTTCTAGTGCTGCTGGTGATCGTTCTTGCGGGGATTTATTATTATGTAACAATCCCGGCGATCAACATTCATTCTACGGGAATCTGGATTTTTATCCTGTTTGTACTCGTATTGATTCTGGCAGCTTATGCAGCTAAAAAGAAGTTTACCAGCATCCGTGAGGTGAAAAGCAGCAAGTTTCTGAAAATCGGAGGCATTGTACTGATGGCTGTACTGCTTGTATTTGCAGCAGGAAGCATCGTATCTTCCCCCATCGTAAACGCAAAACAGTATCGAAATCTGCTGACCATCGAGGAACGCGACTTTTCGGAAGATATCCAGCCGGTGAATTTCAGTCAGATTCCGTTGCTTGACAAAGAAAGCGCGATGATTCTTGGAAACCGAAAAATGGGAAGCATGGTAGATATGGTTTCTCAGTTTGAGGTCAGCGATCTGTATTCGCAGATCAATTATCAGGAAAAACCGGTTCGCGTGACTCCACTGGTCTACGCAAGCCCGATCAAATGGCTGACCAACCAGTCGCAGGGAATCCCGGCGTATATTATGATCGATATGACGACACAGGATACCTCGCTGGTAAAACTGGACAAACCGATCCGCTATTCCGAGGCAGAATATCTGAACCGGAATATTTATCGCCATCTGCGTTTTCATTATCCAACCTATATCTTCGATCAGTTAAGTTTCGAAATTGACGATAATGGCACTCCTTACTGGGTCTGCCCGGTGCGGAAGTATACAATTGGACTTTTTGGTGGTGCAACAATCGGCAGAGTTGTCCTGTGTAATGCCCAGACAGGAGAGTGCCAGGATTACACGTTAAAAGACTGTCCGGAATGGGTAGACCGTGCCAATCCGGCAGATCTTCTGATTCAGCAGTATAATTACTATGGAACACTGGTGCACGGTTATATCAACAGCATCTTCGGACAGAAAGGCTGTCTGAAATCTACAGACGGATATAATTACATGGCGATGGAAGACGATGTATGGGTATACACCGGTGTAACTTCTGTCAGCGGAGATCAGTCCAACGTGGGATTTGTTCTGATCAATCAACGTACCAGAGAGACACGATATTATAAGGTAAACGGAGCAGAAGAGTATTCGGCGATGGGATCCGCGGAAGGGCAGGTTCAGAACCTTGGGTACAAGGCAACTTTCCCGATCCTTCTGAATATTTCCAATGAACCAACATACTTTATGGCATTGAAAGACGGTGCCGGACTGGTAAAAAAATACGCGATGGTAAATATCCAGAAATACCAGAATGTTGCCATCGGAGATACCGTATCCGCCTGCCAGGACGCTTATGTGAAACTCCTGAATACCAGTGGAATTACTGCTGGAAATGAGAGCGATTTCAAAACTGTCACCGGAACGATCCAGCGGATCGCGCAGAGCGTTATCGACGGCAATTCCCATTTCTACCTGGTATTAAACGGACATTCCGAGATCTTCGATGTCCCGGTTCAGGATTATCTGCAGGTCGTAACATTGCAGGAGGGAGACACGGTTACCGTAGAATACCTGGAAGGAACTCCGGTTTGTACGGTATTGAACCTGGAGTAGAAAATTTTCACTTGGCAGCAAAAGAGTTTCATGATATAATAAGAAAAATCAACTGATAAACAAAATATAGATGAGATATGTAAGTCCAAGGGCGGACATCCGAGAGGGTGTCTGCCTTTTTTCGATATACAGGAAATTATCTTCCTGCATATCAAGATCGCGAAGCCTATGTTATCTTATTGCCGGCATAATATTCCGCTATATGCCATAAACTGATATATCCTGTACAGGAATCAGAGCACCTGGAAACCGTACAGAATCTTTTAAACGCTCAGCAGCTATGAAGATACGAAATATTTATGAGAGATTTACATATCTACATCATAGAAGGGAGAACAAACATATGGAAAAGTTCAGTCAACTGGTAACCTGGGTGGACGGAAAAGTCTGGGGCTGGGGGATGATTCTGTTACTTCTCGGAACTCATCTTTTCATGACCGTCCGAACCGGGTTTATCCAGAGAAAAACAATCACAAAAGGAATCAAGCTTTCCGTATCCAAAGAACCGGATGCCGACGGTGAAGTCAGTCAGTTCGGAGCACTTGCCACTGCGCTGGCATCTACGATCGGAACCGGAAATATTATCGGTGTGGGAACTGCCGTTGCCTTAGGTGGTCCCGGTGCCGTTTTATGGTGCTGGCTTACCGGTGTGTTCGGTATCGCGACGAAATACAGTGAATCACTGATTGCAGTAAAATATCGTGTCAAAACCGAAGATGGACGAATGCAGGGTGGTGCCATGTACGCACTGGAACGCGGTTTGCATATGCGGTGGCTGGGGCTGATCTTTGCTGTATTTGCCGGGTTTGCTTCGTTCGGTATCGGATGTGCCACACAGGTTAACGCCATCGCTACTGTCTGCAATGAGAATCTTCACATCAATAAAGCAGTTGTCGGAATCATCATTGGCGTTCTGACAGCAGTTGTCATCTTTGGTGGAATCAAAAGCATCGCAAGGGTCTGTGAACGACTGGTTCCGTTTATGGCACTTTTCTATGTGCTTGGCTGTATCGTGATTCTTGGAATTAATTATGACTATATCATACCTGCAATCACAACTATCTGTCGCCTGGCATTCCAACCGGGAGCAGCAGCCGGCGGTCTGGTAGGAAGCGGTATCATGCTGGCGATGCGTTACGGAGTTGCCCGTGGACTGTTTTCCAATGAATCCGGTATGGGTTCTGCACCGATTGCCGCAGCGGCAGCACAGACTCGAAACCCTGTACGCCAGGCACTGGTATCCTCCACCGGAACTTTCTGGGATACTGTAGTCGTATGTCTGATGACCGGTCTGGTACTGGTTTCTACGATTATGAAAAACCCGGCTATCAATGCCAATGAGATTACCGATGGCGGTGTACTGACCTCCCTTGCCTTCGATCAGATTCCGGTCATCGGACCTTTGATTCTTGTCGTTGGAATTATTTCCTTCGCATTCTCTACGATCCTTGGATGGGCATATTATGGGGAACGTTGTGTGGAATACTTTGCAGGGAAAAAGGGACTGATACCTTATCGAGTGTTATATATCGCCGTAGCTGTGATCGCCCCGGTAGTAGCCCTTGATGTAGTATGGGACATCGCCGATATCCTGAACGCCCTGATGGCAATCCCGAACCTGAGCGCCGTACTGCTCCTTTCCCCGGTTATTGTGAAAGAAACGAAAAAATACCTGGATAACTTGGACGCAAAAGATGATACGGAGATTCCGGTGATTAAAAAATAGCAAAAGATGATGATGAGTAAATAAGCGAGCATATACCGATTATTTTGTCGTGGTGTATGCTCGTTTTTTGGCTTGTATGATGGAGATTGTCGTTTAACTGTAAAATAATAATATTCGTCTGTATACAAATAAAGTCCAATGAATTCCCATTGATGAAACATCTCAAAAGAGCTATACTATAATAGCACACGCTGCTAAAACTTCCTTAAGTGAAGGCAACAATAGTTTTTTATAATTTTTTATAATGGAGAACAAAATGAAAACTACAAATCAACAACCGGCAACTGTACGAACATCCCCAAGATGGAAGCAGCCACTGATATCGACAGGCTGCGTACTTTTCGCATCGTTACTTATGTCTGTCAACATCAAATCTTTCGTCCGGGCGGGAAATCTGATTCCGGGAGGATTTACCGGTTTATCACTTTTGTTACAGCGTACGGCGGAAACATTTTTCGGAATTTCATTGCCATATTCGGTGATCAATATTGCATTGAATGCGATACCGGCAATCATCGGTTTTCGGATGATCGGGAAAAAGTTTACCTCATATACGGTACTGATGATCGTACTGAACTCTTTTCTGGTCGATCTGATCCCGGTAACGCCGATTACATATGATCCGCTTCTGGTGTCTGTATTTGGCGGGATTTTGAACGGAACAGCAATCTCGATTGCTTTGTTCGGAAAAGCTTCCAGCGGTGGAACGGATTTTATTGCGGTTTATCTTTCCTCCAGATTGCATAAACCGTCCTGGAATTTTGTTTTTGGTATCAATGTGGTGATACTTACGACCGCAGGTTTTCTGTTTGGATTTGAGGCTGCGATGTATTCCATCATTTTCCAGTTCGTTTCCACACAGACGATCAACACACTTCACAGAAAAGATCAAAAAGCAACCATGTTCATCGTCACCCGTCACGGAGCGATGCTGGAGCAGAAGATTATGGAATGTACCAGGCATGGAATCACACATCTTGCCGTTCAGGGCTGCTATCTGAAAGAGGACAAAGACATGCTGTACACAGTACTGGGAGAAGATGAGGTGAAAGAAGTGACTGCACTGGTTCACAGCCTGGATCCGGAGGCATTTATCAATATTATCAAATCCGAGGGAATCGCGGGAAGATTCTATGAGGAACCGTTAGAATAAAAGAATAACAAGAACTTTGAATAGTTACAGAACAGTTATCAAAAATGCTCCTGGAATTCCAGGAGCATTTTTGAAAGAAATTATTTACTCAGTCGAATTACATTCCAGCTGTGTTTTCCAAAGACGGTCTGTAATTTGCCATTTTCCAGTTTGGTAGCAGAAGAGAGTGTCGGAGCTACTGTGTTCGGAGCGGCTTCTGTATTAACCGCTTTCAGATCATCGTTGGTCAGAACGATATGTTCAGCTACTTTGTAACCTTCAAACTGTCTCAGGTCACAGCTGACTTCCATATCTTCTTCCAGGCTCTTATTCACAGCAAAGATTGTCAGAGTATCTTCTTCCTCGTTCCAGATGCATACAGAATCCAGATACGGAGCTTCTCCGTAAGTTTTGCTTTCATATACCGGGGTGTGTACCTGGGTGTTCAGAACAGTACCTCTTCCGTATACACTTGCGTGGAAATACGGATAGAAAATAGTCTGTCTCCATGCACCGGTGTCAGAAGTCATGATCGGTGCGATAACATTGACCAGCTGTGCCAGGCAGGCAATTTTTACACGGTCTGCATGGCGAAGAAGTGTAATCAGCATACTTCCGACTAACAGGGCATCTTCAAAATTGTAGATATCTTCCAGCTGATGGGGTGCCTGGATCCATTTTTCCAGTTTTTCATCTGCTTCGTTGCTGTGATACCAGACATTCCACTCATCGAAGGACAGGTTAATATTCTTTTTGCCGTGTTTCTTTGCTTTGACAGCATCGCAGATACTTACGACACCTGAGATAAAATCATCCATTCCTTTGGAACTTGCCAGAAAATCAGGGGTATCGTCATCACGGTTTCCATAGTACTGATGCAGGGACATATAATCAACCTCATCATAAGCCTCATCCAGAACGGTGTATTCCCAGGAACCGAAGGTTGGCATATCCAGATTGGAGCTTCCGCAGGCTACGGTCTCGATCGTAGGATCCATGAATTTCATCAGACGGGAAGTCTCAGCTGCGATTCTTCCGTATTCTGTAGCCGTTTTATGGCCCATCTGCCACGGACCATCCATTTCATTTCCCAGACACCATACTTTGATATCGTGCGGATCTTTGTAACCGTGTTCTTTTCGCAGATCACTGTAGTAAGTGCCGCCTTTGAAGTTACAGTATTCCAGAAGATTCTTGGCATCTTCCGGTCCGCGGGTTCCCAGATTGACAGCCATCATGATGTCACTTCCTGCTTTTTTTGACCAGTCGGCGAATTCATTTAATCCGAACTGATTGGTTTCGATCACACCCCAGGCAAGCTCCGGTCTGGATGGACGTTTGTCTTTTGGTCCTACGCTGTCTTCCCAGCGGAAACCGGATACAAAGTTACCGCCCGGATAACGAACGATCGGAACTTGCAGTTCTTTGACCAGATCCAGGGTATCTTTCCGAAATCCCTGTGCATCGGAGTTCGGGTTGCCTTCCTGATAGATTCCTTCGTACACGGCTCTTCCCAGATGTTCAATAAAAGAACCGAAGATTCTTTTGTCTACCGCGCCGGTGAGGAAATATTTGTCTACAATAATTTCAGCTTTTTTCATTGTAAAAACCTCCTGTGGTTATATAATGTGCTCTCGACATGTATTGTCTGTACTGTCTATGATTGTAACAGAACATTGGCAGAATACCAGATGTTTTTGTCCGAAGTAATTGACTTTTTTTCCGGTGTCAGGTATGCTTTTTTTAGAAAATACGAGAGGGTGATGAAGTAATGATTTCAGATATTTCCATACAGTTTTGCGAATACAACCGCTCCAACCCAGATGCTGACCGGATCTACCGTCCACAGGGGAGCGGCGATTATTTGTTTTTATTGCTGAAAACTCCGATGAAAGTTTATCAGGAGAATGGTATACTGATTACTGGAGAAAATGCCTGCATCCTGTACACACCAGGACAGATGCAGCACTATCAGGCAGTACAGAAGTTCCGGAACAGTTATCTTCATTTTGTTGCACAGGAGAATCCGGCAGAATATTTTCATCTTCCGCAAAACCAGATATTTTATCCGCAAAATCCGGAAGAAATAGAAGAAATCATCCGCAAGCTGCAGCAGGAATACATCACCCGCAGTTCTCATACGGAAGCAATGCAGAGTGCACTGATCTGCCAGCTTCTGGTCACGGCAGCCCGTGGACTTGAAAAAGGGCAGCGACATAACCCAGAAGAAGAAGGGTTGTACCGAGATTTTCAGGCGCTTCGCATGGAGATGCTCCGCCATTATGAAAAACACTGGACAACCGAACAACTCTGCAATCAGATAAACCTGGAAAAAAGTCAGTTCTACGCTTATTACCGGCAGTTTTTTCACAGTACCCCACACAACGACCTGCTACAGGTCCGTCTTGACAAGGCCAAAAATCTACTGACAAATGAAGCGCTGCCGATCCAACAAGTGGCTCTTTCCTGCGGATTTCGAAACATGTCTCATTTCAGCCGATATTTTAAACAGCAGTGCGGTTGTTCGCCAAAAGACTGGATCTCCAGCGTTTCTCCTCAATGAAAAATCACTGTTTACTGATAACAATAATCAAGAGACCAGTGGATCATTTTATAAGCCAAAGTCACACAAACCGCACAATATATGGTACAATGTAAAAAAGGAATTCTGTATATCATTCTATTTGCTATAATCAGAAGAAAGGAGACTACGCTTATGAAAAGAAAATGGCTTTTTGCTTCACTGCTCCTCACAGTAGCATTGACCATGACATCCTGTTCTTTCAAACTTCCGGTCGAATTACCCTTCAAGATTCCATTCATTACTGCAGATAGAAACACCAAACAAAACGACGAGGATCCATCTGACCCGGAAAAAGCCACTGATCCGATAATAACGGACGAACCTGAAGTTTCCGAAAATATCGATACCACAGAAAACACTCAATCAGGTAATGATCATGGATCCCATACACCTGATGATGCTGATCCTTCTCCGTCACAACCAGATGAAGCCCCTGTTGATGCGCCGTCCGGTCAGGAGAATTCTGTGGACATACCGGTTCTCATGGGAGGTGCTCTTCCTTATACCGGTATGATTTCTATACTAAATGAAAATTATGAAGACGGGACTCACCGATATGACGATATGTTAGAAGACGGGATGTCTTGCATCGTTGACTATTGCTATGTCAACCCGGAAGATCTTCCAGACACTCCGGAGGCATACGCAACCCTTGCAGCAGAAAAACTGACCGACGGTGGCATATATAACATTCTTTCCGTTTACCAGGACGATGATTATACTGAGAGTCTTTCCTATCCGGTGTATATTGTTTCCTTTACCAGCGGAAACAACGAGGATACCAATTTCTGGCTGGCATTTATGGTTATACGGGATGGATATACGTACCTGTATGCTCCCAGCGTATCCTGCAATGCGGATTATACCGCGGAAGAACTCGGACAAGATCTTTTCCCACGTCTGTTTTTTTCCGATTCGATGGACAACTGATGCTATGAAAAAGCACCTGACTGTTATGTGTTACTGTTATGTACCGTGGCAATACTTTTCTTCGAGAGCAGATGGCTTTTCCCACACAAATATGTTACACTTAACCCTGTAGTAATATTAACTGGGAGGTAGAAAAACTATGACTGAGCAGGAGAGAATGAAACAGGGGTATGTATGGCAGGATGATGATGAAAATATGAGTCTGCAGGCTCATACAAAAGCACTGGTAAGAGAATTCAACAGTATGCCACCGGAAGATATGGAAGGAAGAGAAGCACTTCTTCACGATATTTTCGGAAAAGTAGGAAAAAATGTATGGATCACTCCACCGCTTACAGCAGCTGTTGGAAAATATGTATCTATCGGAGACGGCACCTATTCTAATATGAATCTGACACTGATCGATGACTGGAAGATCACCATCGGAAAAAATGTGTTGATCGGACCGAATGTAACCTTGTGTACCACCGGACATCCCATTGATCCGGAACATCGGGGAGACGGAATGTATTCATTCCCAATCACCATTGGTGATAATGTATGGCTGGGAGCCAATGTTGTCGTTCTTCCGGATGTAACTATCGGAGAAAATTCCGTGATCGGTGCCGGTTCTATCGTAACAAAAGACATTCCGGCAAACTGTATTGCTTTTGGAAGTCCATGCAAGGTATATCGTGAGATCAATGAGCACGATAAAGAATACTATTTTAAAAACCATCGTTTTGATGAGCAGCCATAACGAGATAAAATATGCTTCGCGAATTTATACGATTGGTATAAATTCTGTGCATCGCGAGGTGTGTTACCGGGAATGGAGTGAACAGTAACACTTTGGCTTGCTGCCCGTGTAAATAACAGGAAAGCCTTGACAAACACTGTCTTTGCAGTTAAAATATTTTATGTTTTATAAAGTATACGACTTGGAAGGGGAAGAGTAAAAGCGGTATCGTTCTTTCAGAGAGCTGTCGGTTGGTGCGAGTCAGCAGAAGAGAGCTTTGAACTGGCCCCGGAGTCCTTTTTCCGAAACATTTTCATAATTTATAGAAGATGCAAGTAAGAAAAAGCGGGAGTTCCCGTTACAGAATCCATAAGTGCATGAGGCTTATGCTTCATGAAGTAGAGTGGTACCACGGAAATAAAGTCCTTTCGTCTCTAGTTGAAAAACAGAAACAAAAGGACTTTTTATATTTCAAGCAATACCTAGGAGGAAGAAACCATGACAGTACCTTATAATCATAGGGCAGTAGAAAAAAAATGGCATGATATCTGGGAAGAACACCCGGTGAATGTGGATGATGGCAAAAAGCCAAAATATTATTGTCTGGACATGTTTCCATATCCGTCAGGAAATGGTCTTCATGTCGGACACTGGAGAGGATATGTAATTTCTGATGTATGGAGCCGCTACAAATTATTGAACGGTTACTATATCATTCACCCGATGGGATGGGATGCTTTCGGTCTGCCGGCTGAAAACTATGCGATCAAGATGGGTGTACATCCTGCAAAATCAACTGCAGACAACGTTGCAAACATCAAACGTCAGATCAACGAGATCGCAGCACTGTATGACTGGGATCGCGAAGTAAACACCACAGATCCTGAGTTCTACAAATGGACCCAGTGGATCTTTGTAAAGATGTTTAAAGAAGGTCTGGCTTACGAAAAAGAATTCCCGATCAACTGGTGTCCATCCTGTAAAACAGGTCTGGCAAATGAAGAAGTTGTCAACGGAAAATGTGAACGTTGTGGTTCTGAAGTAACTAAGAAAAACCTGCGTCAGTGGATGCTGCGTATCACAAAATATGCAGACCGTCTGTTGAATGATCTGGACAAACTGGACTGGCCGGAAAAAGTTAAAAAGATGCAGAGTGACTGGATCGGTAAATCCTATGGTGCAGAAGTTGAATTCCCGGTTGAAGGAAAAGACGAGAAGATCACTGTATACACCACCCGCCCGGATACCCTTCACGGTGCAACCTTCATGGTACTGGCTCCTGAGCATGCCATGGCAAAAGAACTGGCTACCGATGAGACAAGAGAAGCAGTAGAAAAATACATCTACGATGCATCTATGAAATCAAACGTAGACCGTCTGCAGGACAAAGAAAAGACTGGTGTATTTACCGGATCTTATGCAATCAACCCGTTAAATGGTGCCAAAGTACCGATCTGGCTGTCTGACTATGTATTGGCTGATTACGGTACCGGAGCAATCATGTGTGTACCTGCCCATGATGACCGTGACTTTGAATTTGCAACCAAGTTCAATATTCCGATCATTCAGGTTATCGCAAAAGATGGAAAAGAAATCGAAAATATGACAGAAGCATATACCGAGGCTTCTGGAACTATGATCAACTCCGGTGACTGGAACGGTATGGAATCTTCTGTACTGAAGAAAGAAGCTCCGATGATGATCGAAAAGATGGGTATCGGACGTAAAACCGTAAACTTCAAACTGCGTGACTGGGTATTCTCCCGTCAGCGTTACTGGGGCGAACCGATCCCGATCGTTCACTGCCCGAAATGTGGAAACGTTCCGGTACCGGAAGAAGAACTTCCGCTTCGTCTGCCGGATGTAGAATCCTACGAACCGACAGGAACCGGTGAATCTCCACTGGCTGCTATTGACGAATGGGTTAACTGCAAGTGCCCGGCCTGCGGCGGACCTGCAAAACGCGAGACCAACACTATGCCACAGTGGGCAGGTTCTTCCTGGTATTTCCTGCGTTATGTAGATAACAAAAATGACAAGGAGCTGGTATCCAAAGAAAAAGCTGACAAATATCTGCCGGTAGATATGTACATCGGTGGTGTGGAACATGCGGTACTGCATCTGCTGTATTCCCGTTTCTATACCAAGTTCCTGTATGATATCGGAGCTATTGACTTTGATGAACCATTCCACAAACTGTTCAACCAGGGTATGATCACCGGTAAGAACGGGATCAAGATGAGTAAATCGAAAGGAAACGTTGTTTCTCCTGATGATCTGGTAAGAGATTACGGATGTGACTCTCTGCGTATCTATGAGCTGTTCGTAGGACCGCCGGAACTGGATGCAGAGTGGGATGACAGAGGAATCGACGGTGTATACCGTTTCCTGAATCGTTTCTGGAAACTGGTACAGGACAGCGCAGAAGCAAATGTTTCAGAAACTAAAGAGATGGTAAAACTGCGTCACTGCCTGATTCACGATATCACAGAACGTCTGGAAAGCTTCAGCCTGAATACCGTTGTTTCCAAATTCATGGAATATAACAACAAGATGATTGACATGGCTAAGAAGACCGGTGGTATCGACAAAGAAACACTGTCTACCTATGTAATTCTGCTTTCTCCGTTCGCTCCGCACATTGCAGAAGAACTGTGGCAGGTTCTGGGTCATGACACATCCGTATTTGCAGCAAAATGGCCGGAACATGATGAAGACGCTATGAAAGATGACGAAGTAGAGGTACCGGTACAGATCAACGGAAAAACCCGTGCAGTCATCAGTATCCCGGTTGACATTTCCAAAGAAGATGCAATCGCCAAAGGAAAAGAAGCCGTTGCTGACAAACTGACAGGTACAATCGTAAAAGAGATCTATGTACCGAAGAAAATCATCAACATTGTTCAGAAATAATTAAAAACAGTAAAAGACAAGGAGGTCTGCTTGTATTTGGCAGGCCTCTTTTGCATATCACGGGATAAAGGAGGATGTTTTATGAATACGATTGAATTACTGGATGCACTGCAGCTGAAAGCCAAGAAAGACCCGGAACTTCGAAAAGCACTCTTTGCAACCCGCAGTGAGAATAATCCTGTCGATGCTTTCTGTAAAAAATGTCAGGAAGAAGGTTATCCAATCTATACGATGGATCTGATTCAGGCAGGGGAAGAGTTTTATGCTTCCATGCGTCGCAGTACCAACGGTGGGGGAGAAAATTCGCCAAAACTGGAAGGCGAAGACGATTTTTATGAATTATTTTTCGCCACTCTGGAAAATTGAGAACATGATATGATATCTGGCGAGTTTTGTCATTGGAAAATGACATGCAATTTTTCTGATAATATAGTAGAATTTGTCGTTTTCACCGAAATTATTTGTTAACATTCGTTTAAGTTTCACAAAGCAGTTGCTGTTTTTGTGAAAACATGTTACAATCTATATAACTTTTTAAGTGACAAAAATAAAGATAATAGGAGTGGTAAATAATGTATCAGGAAGAATACAAACGCTGGTTGGCAGCAGATCTTGAGGATGCCGATCTGAACCCGGAACTGTCCAGGATCGAAGGAAACGATGATGAGATCAAAGAACGTTTCGCGGTCGCATTAAAATTCGGAACTGCTGGTCTTCGTGGGGTCCTGGGAGCAGGTACCAATCGTATGAATATTTATGTGGTCCGTCAGGCAACACAGGGACTGGCCAACTGGGTAAAAACACAGGGCGGCACACAAACTGTAGCCATCAGCTACGACAGCCGTCTGAAAAGTGATGTATTTGCAAAGACTGCTGCAAGTGTACTGGCAGCCAACGGAATCAAAGTCAGAATCTATGATGCTCTGATGCCGGTTCCGGCCCTTTCTTTCGCAACCAGATATTACAACTGTAATGCAGGTATCATGGTAACTGCTTCTCATAACCCTGCAAAGTACAATGGTTATAAAGCATACGGTCCGGACGGATGCCAGATGACAGATGATGCTGCAGCAATCGTTTACAATGAGATTCAGAAAACTGATGTTCTGACCGGTGCAAAATATATGTCTTTTGCAGCAGGTGTAGAAGAAGGACTGATCCGTTTCGTAGGAGATGACTGCAAACGTGCCCTGTATGATGCTATCGAGTCCAGACAGGTTCGTCCGGGTCTGTGTAAAACTGCAGGACTGAAACTGGTATACAGTCCGTTAAACGGTTCCGGTCTGGTTCCTGTCACACAGGTACTGAAAGACATCGGAATTACTGATATCACCATTGTCCCGGAACAGGAATATCCAAACGGTTACTTTACAACCTGCAGTTATCCGAACCCGGAAATCTTTGCAGCTCTTGAACTGGGACTGAATCTTGCAAAAGAATCCGGTGCTGACCTGATGCTTGCAACAGACCCGGATGCTGACCGTGTAGGTATCGCTATGAAATGTCCCGATGGTTCTTATGAACTGGTCAGCGGAAATGAAGTGGGTGTTCTGCTCCTGGATTATATCTGTGCAGGACGTATCGAAAAAGGCACGATGCCACAGAATCCGGTAGCAGTAAAATCTATTGTATCCACACCGCTGGCAGATGCCGTTGCAAAACATTACGGTGTAGAATTGAGAAGTGTCCTGACCGGTTTCAAATGGATCGGTGATCAGATTGCTCAGCTGGAAGCAGCAGGTGAAGTTGATCGTTTCATCTTCGGATTCGAAGAAAGTTATGGCTATCTGGCTGGTCCTTATGTACGTGACAAAGACGCAGTCATCGCTTCCATGTTGATCTGTGAGATGGCTGCTTACTACAGAAGCACCGGAAGTTCTTTGAAAGCGAGACTGGAAGAGATTTACAAAGAATATGGTCGTTACCTGAACAAAGTAGACAGCTTTGAATTCCCGGGACTGAGTGGTATGGATACCATGGCAGGTATCATGGAAGGACTCAGAAAGAATCCTCTGACCGAAATCGCAGGCAATAAAGTTGCCAGCGTAACAGACTATGAAAAACCGGAAGAAACCGGTCTTCCGGCAGCCAACGTTCTGATCTACAAACTGGAGAACAACGAAACCGTTATCGTTCGTCCATCCGGTACAGAACCAAAGATCAAGATCTATTACACCACGCTGGGTAAAGATCTGGCAGAAGCAGAAGCAGAGAAAGAAAAACTGGCAGAAGCTTTAAAACCGATCATGGCATAAGGCAACGAAAAAATACGTTGTACAAATGGGCAATACAGGGAAATCTGTATTGCCCATTTTTTCTGTTTAGATAATTTATATACCGAACGGTAAATAAATAACTGGATTTCTGTAAGAAGGTGTGGTATTATAATAAAAGTAAATATACTGTGATCACAAAGGTACTGAACAGTTAAATAAATTGTAGAAATAGAGGTGCATTCACATGAGTTGGTACAATGAAGCTATATTTTATCATATTTATCCCCTGGGTCTTACAGGTGCTCCGGCACAGAATGACTATGGTGCTCCGGCACATCGGTTGAATACTTTGTTGCCATGGATCGATCATATCCAGAAGATTGGATGTACAGCACTGTATATCGGTCCGTTATTCGAAAGCGTTGGACACGGATATGAGACTACAGATTATAAGAAACTGGATTCCCGTCTGGGAACCAATGAGGATCTTACGAACTTTGTAGCTGCCTGCCATAAAAAAGGAATCCGTGTGATTTTCGATGGTGTCTTCAATCACACCGGACGTGATTTCTTTGCTTTTAAAGATATTCAGGCAAACCGGGAACATTCCCGCTATGTCAACTGGTACTGCAATGTGAATTTTGGCGGAAATACGGAATATAACGATGGCTTCTCCTATGAAAACTGGGGTGGCTATAATCTGTTGGTAAAATTAAACCAGAGAAATCCGGAAGTACAGAATTATATCTGTGATGTGATCCGTTTCTGGGTGTCTGAATTTGATATTGACGGGATCCGTCTGGATGCAGCGGATGTTCTGGATTTTGACTTTATGCGTACACTGCGCCATACCGCGGACGAGGTAAAGAAAGATTTCTGGCTCATGGGAGAAGTAATTCACGGCGATTACAGCCGTTGGGTCAACGGTGGCACCCTACACAGTGTAACGAATTACGCTCTGCATAAAGCCCTGTACAGTGGCCACAACGACCATAATTATTTCGAGATTGCGCATACCGTGAAATATTTACAGAATATGGGTGATCTGGATCTTTACAATTTTGTGGACAACCATGATGTGGAACGAATCTATACCAAACTCAGCAATAAAGCACATTTTGCACCGGTGCATGTTTTGCTGTACACACTGCCGGGTATTCCGAGTATTTATTACGGATCGGAATTCGGAATCGAAGGAAAGAAAGAAAAATTCTCCGATGCGAGTCTTCGTCCGGCACTGAATCTGGAAGATTATAAAAATGCGGTTACAGAAAATCCGTGTACGGCACTGATTGCTGCTCTCGGAAAGATCCGCCAGGCTACGCCTGGATTAAGTTACGGAAGTTATAACGAACTGATGCTTACCAACCGTCAGTATGCTTTTGCGCGAGATCTGAACAATGTACGTGTGATTGTTACCGTCAACAACGATGACAATGCCGCAGGTATGAATCTGCCGGTCGGAAATACTGCCGCTTATATCGGCGCACTTTCCGGTAAACGGGCAGAGGTACAGGAAGGTCGGATCAACGTGACGATTCCAGCAAACAGTGGCGAAATCTGGATCCCAGAAGAGCAGATGAAGGGAGAAACTCCGGTACCGGCTGCAATTCCTAAGAGTGTGAAACCGGATGTTGTTATGACGAAAGAGGAAGTTGCAGATATAGCAGCTGAAGATTCAAAGGATCCGGATCTATTAAAAGCTGAAACAGCAGAAAAGTCGGTGGAGTCAAATGCTGAAGCAGCTATAAATACTACGATAGCATCCGAAGATAGTGAAACAGTTAAAACAGATCTCACAAAAGAAGAGAGTAAAGAAGCGAAAGCACCTGTAAAACCAGATTGGAGTAAATCACCGGAAGAAATGACGGTAGCAGAGCTTCAGGCAGCTATCCTTGCAAAAATGGCTGGAAACGGTCCGATAACCGATCAGATGAAAAAAACCGTAGATGATAATATCTGGCATGATTCACTGGTAAACTGGCTGAAGAGTTTCCGGTAGAAGCGCGTGACGAGTTTTCAGCATGAGTTTTTAACTATTTGAATCAAAATAGAAATCAAAATTGGTTCATTCGATCAATTTTGATATGCAATACAACAAAAAGTCGGAACTCAAATTCACAGAGAGTGATTTAAGCTCCGACTTTTTATATACATATCTGAATGATTACAACTGTTTATGTGAAGATTACATATCTCAAATCTGTTCCAGTGCTTTCCGCAGCTGCAATGGATGCGGCATATCGAGTGCCGCTTTTTTCAGAACCTCTTTCTGCACAAACACTTCCGAAGGCGTACCGTCTGTCAAAAGTTTTCCATGTGCAAGAACCACAACCCTTGAAAAACACTGTGCGACAAAGTCCATATCATGAAGGATTGCCAGCACCAGTTTTCCATGTTCGGAAAGATTTGTGATAATTTTCCGTATAATTTCTTTTCCTTTATAGTCCTGTGCAATTGTCGGTTCATCCAGGATGATCACATCCGTATCCATCGCCAGAACAGAAGCAATTGCAACCAGTTTCCGCTGGGAGAGTTCCAGATCGTAAGGATTTTCTTCGGCATATGCAGCGAGTTCTGTCAGTTCCAGCGCTTCCATGGCTCTTTGTTTCGCTTTCTCTTTATCCATGCCGATATTCAACGGTCCGAACATGACTTCATCAATGACTTTATATTTAAAGATCTGATCATCCGGATTCTGGAAAACGTAACCGACCTGACCGGCGAGAGAAGCCACGGTGCGTCCTGAAATATCCTCGCCTTTATAAAGAATCGTTCCGGAAGCCGGTTTTAAAAGACCTTTCAGCAGACGAACCAGTGTCGTTTTTCCGGCACCATTCTGTCCGATGATCGCGGTTGGACGCTGATCCAGAGATAACCGGAAGCCTTCAAAAATCGGATGGTCTTCGGTATAAGAAAAATGCAGATCATTTACCGTAAAACGATTTTCTGCCACATTTCTATAAACAGGATCCGCCAGTTGCGGGAGTGTAGCAACTTTGTCTATACCCGCTTTTAAAACCTTCTGTACATCATCCACCGTTACCGGATATGTGCCATCCGGACGCAGAATGTTCTGTTCTTTGCAGTAACGCGTCGCATATGGAGGACAGATACCAAGATCTGCCAGATCCGATCTGGAGAAGATCTTTTCCGGAGTATCAAAGGCAATCTGTTTTCCTTCATGCAACAGCAGGATTCTGTCGCAGTAAGATGCAAGTTTTTCCATTTTCTGTTCGATCATAAAAATAGTGATACCGGTTTTGGCAAGCAGTTCTACCGTATGGAATACTTCCTCACTTCCCTGTGGATCCAGCTGTGAAGTCGGCTCGTCAAGAAGCAGAATCTCCGGTTCCATGGCAAGAACAGAAGCAATGGCCACACGCTGCATCTGTCCACCGGACAGATCAAATGGGTTCTTCTCCCGAAACTGCCAGATATCCAGTTGATGCAGAACCTTATCCAGACGTTCATGGATCTGTTCAGTCGGTACGCCAAAGTTTTCCAACCCAAAGGCTACTTCATCCCAAACAGTATCTTTCGCTCCGGAAAGCTGGTTAAAAGGGTTCTGAAAGATCAGCCCGACTTTTTTGCAAAGTTCCGCAGTAGGTGTGGTAGCAGCAGCAATTCCATCAACAGTCACTTTACCTCCGTAAGCACCTTTGTAAAACTGAGGAACCAGTCCGCAGAAAGCCTGGCTGAGCGTACTTTTTCCCGCACCATTCTCTCCGATAATTCCAATGAATTCTCCTTTCTCAGCAGTAAAGGAGATATCATCCAACGCCAGCTTTTTCGTATGGGGATAGCGATATTTCAAATGTTCTACTTCTAAAAAAGCCATAAATAAATCCTCCCTGCCAGTGCCAGAATCAACCCTGCAATACACAGCCAGCTGAAGATCCGGTCTGCTTTTGTCTTCTGATGGGGATGCATCCAGGTTTTTAATCCTTTTGCACCAAATCCACGTACTTCCAATGCGATTGCCCGTTCTCTGGTAGCTGTCAGCGCACTCATAACAACCGGCGAGATCAGTGGAAGAAACGCCTTAATACGAACCAGAAGATTACCTTCTGTTTCCATACCGCGGCTTCTCTGGGCATCGGTGATGGTATGCATCGTCCCCATCATCTGCGGAATAATCTGAAACACAGAATTGATAATATAACCAAATCGCGGAGAAAATCCCTTTCGCTCCAACTCATCCACAAGCTCGGAAGGACGGGTGGATAAAACGACAATTGCGAAAGACAGAAGCATATTCAGAATATTTAATCCGATATGCGCCGCATACAATAATCCTTCTTTATAAAACCTGAGAAATCCGATGGCAAACAGTACATTCTTGTTCTGTTGATTGACCAGACCATGAATCAGAAAAATTGTAAGAATAATTGTAAAAGAAAATGCAATCAGCGGCAGGGCTTTTTTAATAAGCCTGCCGCTTTTTAGCAGTACAAAACTGATTATGATCATCACTGCAAATCCCCACAAAGAACCAGTCAGAAGGGGAATGCAGATTGCTGCTGCCAGATACCATAATTTGGTAAATGGATGAAGCTGTGTCAGCCAGCTTCCGTTATTTGTGTATAAACTGATGGTTTTCATAAATTAATCCAGACTTTCGATAGTTTCTTCTGTATCATACAGAGTGGTAAGTTTCTTTGGAAGACCTTTGAGGATCAGGAATACGATGATCAGTGTGATCAACTTATCCGGTACATCTACAACGATCTCATCCAGCAGAGAACCAAGTGCCAGTGGAAGTTTTGCTGCCTGTGTTGCGGCAAATACTGCATCACCCCATACATTTCCGGTTGTACCGCCCCAGAATAGAATGTTCAGTGGTGTGGAAACAACAACAGCTGCCAGTCCGCCTGCACATGCAGTCAACAGAGCTTTTGGGAATGTTTTCATAAATCCGATACGTGCCATGATACCGACAACCAGACCGATAAAGAGACTGGTCAGCGCATAGACCAGTGTAATATTATCACCGGTGGTAAATCCGTAGATCAGGTTGTTTGCAGCACCACAGATGGCTCCGATGATCGGTCCGCCAAGTGCCGCACCGATACAGGTTCCGATGCTGTCCAGCCATAACGGCAGTTTCAGGAAACTAGCGAACAGTTTTCCGAGATAGTTGATTCCGATACATGCCGGTATCAGAACGATAACGGCGGCATTCAGTTGTGTTTTAAAAATCTTTTTCATGATTCATCCTCCCTCGACGTGATTTTTTATCTGTATCATCAGAAATGCAGGATACAAAAGTTGTATACCATCTGTTTTTCGGATGATTTTCAGATATTTTGGTTTTGATTATTTCTGGATTCTGGTGAATGCTTCCAGCGCTGTAAGAATTTCTCTTTCTTCCCCACTCATGGAAATTGCCTCTTTGGCAGCATATTTTCCAATATCTTCCGCGACAGAGGACTGAGAGGCGGCAACAACATTTAAAATCGATGCAGTACGCACACCACGAAGAGAACCGAGTACAAATAACACTGCGGTTTCCATATCAGAAGCAATTGCTCGTTTTCCGGCCCAATAACTGTAAAGTTCCGGGTTCCGATCACCATAAAGGCAGCTGTGACTGCGACAGATTCCCAGGTGATAAGGAATATTTTCAGCAACTGCACTTTCCCGGCAGGCACTCAGGAGATCAAAATCAGGTATCGCAGGATACTGTGCTTCCACATAAGCAGCAGAAGTGCCATCGTCCCGGATCGCCCCGGTTACAAAGATCAGATCGCCCAGAGCACATTCCGGCTGCAGGGCTCCGCAGCTTCCGATACGGATCAGGTTATGAACACCACACTGGATCAGTTCCTCCACAGCAATTGCACAGGACGCAGCACCTATTCCGGTGGAAGTAACCAACATTTTTTTGCCCTTATATGTACCCTGCCAGCTGCGAAATTCCCGGTTTGATGCAAGCAGTCTGGCATCTTCCAGATGAGAAGCTACCGTATCTGCCCGTGCCGGATCTCCCGGTAACAGTGCACAGTCCACATCCAGATCCTTCGGAAGACGGATATGCGGCATCAGGTTTTCAGACATAATCAAAACCTTCTTTCTTAAAAATATTTGCCTGTTTACCTTAACACTTTACAGCTGTCTTGTCAATTGTAAATATAAAGCAATGGGATGTTCTGCAACAGGTTACTGAGAATGAGGTAAACAGTAACGCGAACAGAATCCGATAAGAATAACAGTAGTTACGAATAGCATAAGAAAACAGGATTGACTTTTCCGGCAGATGTCTTTATAGTGAAATTCAGGTGACTGTGAGTGTACGGAACAGTTACAAATTTAGAATCTTTGTTTTGGTGATGAGATAGAAAAGCAGAATATCTAATAAAAGGAGATTTGTATCATGAATGATTTATTATTAGTAATCGATATGCAAAATGTATACCTTCCCGACCAGCCATGGGCATGTGAGACTGTAGCGCACACAAAGGCAAATATCCTGAAACTTCTGGAAAAGCATCCAAAAAATCAGACTATTTTTACCCGCTATATCGCCGCCGAACACCCGGTTGGAACCTGGAAAACCTATAACGAGCTGAACCGCAAAATTAATGAAGATCCCTGGATGAATGAACTGATGGATGGAATCAAAGAAGCAGCCGAAACGTACCTCATCTACGACAAAAGCACATATTCCTCCTTTCAGGTACCCGCCATCCGTCAGGCTGCCCGAAAAGCCGACCGCATCATCCTCACCGGCGTTGTCTCCGAATGCTGTGTCCTATCCACTTTCTTTGAAGGCATCGACCTCGGCTGCAAACTCATCTGGCTCACCGATGCCACCTCCGGCCTGAATCCAACCCTGGAAGCCGAAACCCTGCATATCCTGCAAGGTCTTTCGCCCCTCCACGTAGAATTCATGACCACAGAAGAGTACCTGCACAGCTGTTGAATTACCATACCTAACAGATTTTCCACGCTTAACGACATTTTTCAATATTTCACCCAAATACAACCTTCAACTCGTTATTCACGTAAATCAAAATAGATTCACTGGATTATATATTGATATGCAATGCAAAAAAGGATGCGTGTGGCGTGCTTCGATACCGGGTGAAACATCCGCATCCATCTATTGTAACTCTTTATAAGAAGTATTACGAAAAATAAAAGAAAGTCAGGAAGATGAAGTTATTTGGATGAAAAAAGAAAAACAACAGCCAGATGTGCTAAACATTTCCAGCGTGCAGTTATGTGAACTCCTGAAAAAAGCAATACCGATAGTGATAGAAGATGTAGAAATGAATTGCTATTACGTGGAACGTGAAATCATGTTTGACTATAACGATGATGTTCATTTCTGCGGTGTGAAGTATGATAAGAAAAGGGCAAAGAAAGAAAAGAGAATAACATTTTCAAAAGAACTTCTGTCGGTATATCTGGATAAACAATCATTTCCCGGCGTAATTGAATTATATCGTTATGGTCAGCTAGATGGGGAATCACTGGCTGATATTTCACATGGTATCATTGTATCGTCGGAATATCGGGAAGCGTTGTAAAAGTAAAAACAGCAGCAAAGGAAAGGGAGGGACAAGAGTGGTAAATGGAATAGGAAAATTTAATAATGAAGAACGCATTCTTCTCAACAATATCTGTAAGGATGAAAGCCTTACCAAACTCACAAAAGAGGATGTAAAAACTTCATTGATGATTTCCCGTGAAATCGTGAATGATGATTTGATGGTGGAACTCATTGATGATTTATTAGACACACTGGAAAATATGCCGGAACAGGAATGGAAACAGACAAAAATGTTGCTTCCATTTCCGGTTGTTGAAGCGGACAGCGTGGTTGTACAGCCGGATGATGATTTGATGTAAAGGTTGCGTAAAACCGCATATGAAAATATGCGGTTTTATCATAGGATAATATCCTCACGGTGAGGACGGAAAATGGCTTTCAAAAGCCGTTTTGTTACGATAAACCATTAATAGATAAAGATACATGTTGAAATTAACAAAGGAATGTCATGTTTTTGTGCTGAAATGCTTGCAGATTCTGTTCAAATATTATATACTCTTTTCACGGTGTATTATACATACAATACAGTCCGAAAACAAAAATATGTTTACCAAAAAAAACAAAGATGAAACACACAAAAAAAGGTGGTAACTAAATGAAAAAGAACAATTTGAAAAAACTGAAAAAAGGGTTAGCGATGTGTCTGGCATCTGCTATGATTACATCTTTTGCGCTTCCTGCACAAACCGAAGCCGCAACATGGAAAAAGAATAACACTGGTTGGTGGTGGCAGGAAGATAACGGAAGCTATCCGGTAAATAAATGGGTAGGCGTTAAGGGACGCTTATATCACTTTGACGGAACTGGTTATATGAACTATGGTTGGTACTGGGACGGTAGTAGTTGGTATTACCTCGGCAGTAAAGAAGACGGTTCTATGAAGACAGGCTGGCAGTATGTGAACGGTCAGTGGTATTTCATGAACAATGACGGTCGGATGGCTACTGGCTGGGTAGCTGTAAAAGGCAAATGGTACTATATGAGTGGCAGTGGAGCAATGCTTTACGGCTGGCAGAAAATCGGAAACAACTGGTTCTATCTCGGTGGAGCAAATGACGGCTCTATGAAAACCGGATGGCAGTTCATCAATGGTGAATGGTATTACATGAACGGTGATGGCGCAATGCTTTCTAATCAGTGGGTAGGAAACTACTGGGTAGACGGTTCGGGAGCATGGACAAAGACAATGGAAGCACCTCGTTGGGTGAAATCCGGTAGCCGTTGGTGGTACAGACATGGAGACGGTGGTTGTCAGACAAACGGCTGGGAATTCATTAATGGAAGATGGTATTACTTCGATAATGCCGGATGGATGGTAACAGGCTGGAAACAGGTAAATGGTAGCTGGTACTACATGGATGCTTCCGGTGCAATGCTGGCAAATCAGTGGGTTGGAAACTATTACGTTGGCGGCAGTGGAGCAATGCTCACGAATCAGTGGGTTGGTAAATATTACGTTGGAAGCAACGGTGCTTGGGTAAAAGATAAACAGCCAGAGCATACACATGAATGGATTCCACAGACAAGTTCCATCAATCACCCGGAGGAATCCCATCAGGAACTTGTGAAAGAAGCGTGGTCAGAAGAAGTACACCACGATGCGGAATACAAGAAAGTGATTGACAAAGAAGCATGGACAGAAACCATCGACCACCCGGAGGAATCCCATCAGGAACTTGTACGGGAAGCGTGGACAGAAACCGTCAACCATCCTGCGGAATATAAGAAAGTGGTAGACAAGGAAGCCTGGACAGAAACCATCGACCACCCAGAAGAGTCCCATCAGGAACTTGTGAAAGAAGCCTGGACAGAAACTATCGACCACCCGGAAGAGTCCCATCAGGAACTTGTGAAAGAAGCCTGGACAGAAACCGTCAACCATCCAGAAAAAGGACATTATGAAACTACAGTGGATGGATATTGGGAATACATTTACCATGAAGCAGAGGGAGACAAGAAAGCCTATACAGAGAGAAACTTTGTAGACGGCTATACAAAAGAAACGGATGCAAATGGTCTGGATGTAGAGATTCCGGTATTCGAAAATGTTGCAAAAAACATCTGCAATCAATGCGGTGAAGATATTACTGGTAATGAATATAACCATGATGATAACCATTTATTAAACGGTGGAACAGGTGGTTGGCATACAGAATACCGTATGCTTCAGACTGGGACAGAAACAAAACATTATGATGCCGTTTGGGTTGTAGATAAGGAAGCCTACACAGAAACTATTAATCATGATGCGGAATATAAAACGGTGGTAGACAAAGAAGCATGGACAGAAACCGTAAATCATCCTGCGGAATATAAAAAAGTGGTAGACAAAGAAGCATGGACAGAAACCATCGACCACCCGGAGGAATCCCATCAGGAACTTGTACGGGAAGCATGGACAGAAACCGTAAACCATCCTGCGGAATATAAAAAAGTGGTAGACAAAGAAGCATGGACAGAAAAAGTGACAACTTATAAATGTTCTTGTGGGGCAACAAAATAATTGATGCAGCTATACGATGGGGCTGTCGCACTAAGTATTAGTGCGCAGCTTCTTTTCTTGTGCAAAAAAATAACTGCCAGACCTCGAAAGAATCCGGCAGTTGGTGTAAAATTAAGTTATGCTACTAACTAAATTATTACAAAAAGATTATACGAAAAATTCAGACGGATATCAACTTAAACTTCCGTTAAATCTTGAAACAATCATTCCAGATAATGATTCTGTTCGATTACTAAGTCAGTTTGTGGAGGCTATGGATTTGACTGACCTATATTCTACTTACGAAAGAATAAATTCTGTATCGCCCAGAACACTTTTGAAGATTGTGCTCTATTCTTACATGAACGGGAATTACTCCTCTCGTTCCATGGAACTAAATTGTAAAAGAGATATCAATTTTATGTTTCTTCTAGAAGGTTCCCCAGCTCCTGATCATGCAACATTTGCAAGATTTAGAAGTATCCATTTCGCTCCCTGTTCTAAACGTATCCTTGCAGAAATGTCTAATGCATTGTTTGATATGGGAGAAATTTCCGGAGAGACCATTTTTATTGATGGTACAAAAATTGAAGCCAGTGCCAATAAGTATACTTTCATCTGGAAGAAGGCAGTAACAAAAAACCAGGCAAAACTTTTGCAGAAACTTGCTGATTTTGTTGCCGACTGTGAACAGCTTTATGACATAAAGATTGTTTATGGCAATACCATAAAAATAAAGCACGTAAAGAAGCTCCGCAAAAAACTGTATGCATTAAAAGAAACTGAAAATATAGTGTTTGTGCATGGGATTGGAAAAAGAAAAACTCCGCTTCAAAAGAGTATTGAAACTCTTGAAAGTTATTTGAACCGGCTCAAAAAATATAACCAGCAGATACATATCTGTGCGGAACGCAACAGCTATTCAAAGACAGATCATGATGCTACTTTTATGCGAATGAAGGAGGATGCCATGGGAAACGGACAGTTAAAGCCTGCTTATAATCTTCAACATGGCGTGGATTCCGAATACATCACATGGCTTACCATAGGTCCCCAGCCTACTGATACCACAACGCTGATACCATTTTTGAAAGATGCACAGGAACATTTGAAATTCAAATATAAAAACATAACAGCAGATGCTGGATATGAAACTGAAGAAAACTATCTGTTTTTAGAAGCAAATGGTCAGCTTTCTTATATAAAACCTGCGAACTATGAGATTTCCAAGACCCGTAAATATAAAAATGATATCGGTAAGATAGAAAATATGGAGTATGATGTAAAAAAAGATATCTATACCTGCAGAAATGGTAAAAAATTAGGTGTAGATCATATCCGCCACTCAAAAAGCAAAACAGGCTATGTAAGTGAAAAAACGATTTATAAATGTGAAGACTGTAATGGATGCCCTTACAAAAGCGAATGCATCAAAGGGAATAATTGCAAAACACCTTTGGAAGAACGGACAAAGACACTTCAGGTTGCGAAAACATTTCTAAAACATAGAAAAGAAGATTTAGACCGGATTCTCTCAGAAGAAGGGATTCTCTTCAGGACAAACCGAAGTATACAGGCGGAAGGCTCCTTTGGAGATTTAAAGCAGGATATGCAGTTCCGCAGATATTTAAGCAAAGGAAATGCAAATGTTCTTGCAGAGAGTACGTTGCTTGCCATGGCAAGAAACATAAACAAACTACATAATAAGATTCAAAATGGAAGAACCGGAACACATTTATTTCCGATAAAAAGTGCCTAAATTTTGACTTATCAAAACAATTTTTCAAGCCATCAAAAATGGCTTATTAAAGACGCACTTTAATAATAGACTGTAGCAATGAAAACGTTTTTTGATGGATTTTATCCTTAAAACAGCAAAAAAGGAAGCTGCCGCTTCACGAAAATTCATTCGTTAAAGCGAGAGTATGAAACTTTTTCTGTAAAATAATGTTTATAAGGTTCTTCTATGATACA